>MWVX01000567.1_pt1 | contig 11843 bp, 13 predicted proteins | sample 1047311 | NCBI WGS metagenome assembly MWVX01 (sample SAMN06349984, study PRJNA376086) | soil metagenome | isolation source: MtG-4 sample Antarctic (ecotone) soil | place: Antarctica | collected 2015-01-13
ATAGTTGGAAATTAAGAATTTAGTGCGTGTTCGAAATTACCTTAGAACATTGTTTTGCCAACAGGTGCGGTTTGTCAAATACGGCCAAAGGAACAAATACTAAACTGAATAATTTTCTTCCACAAACGAACAAAGGTCCGCCGGACGTCTTCCAAATACTGTACTTTGTCAATGTCTCTTCGTTCAACGTACAACCGTCACCCGCAAAAAGGTGGCTGGAAAAGAAATAGCATTCTCTGAGGTGCTTTTGTTTTGACTGTTAAACAAAACTTCTAATTCGTTCTGCAACTCCAAAGCCTTGCCATTTTTTTCAGCGGCTTCAAAAGCATTCATGGTGGGGCCGTAGTAGGTTTTAAACCTGTTGAGGAATTCAGATGCCGAAATGGGAGCGGCGAAAGTATACGTATCCCTAATGAATGATATATTTTCTTTTGACACGCCGGCTCTAATATAGCGTTCTATAACATGATCCTCTACACCCCACAACATAGGACTGATAAAACCTTCGGGCGGGGGCGGTGTGTATGCAGAACTGATTTTTAATATTTGTGCTACAAGGGTGGGATCGCCGGGTATCCAATTCCCCATCACTATTCTTCCACCGGGGCGTGTAACACGAACCATTTCCTTTGCCACATCAAATGGCCGTGGTGCGAACATTGCACCAAAGATGCTCACGACGAGATTAAAGCTTTGATCTTTTAATTCATGTAAATCTGTTGCATCACCTTCCTGGAAAGTGCAATTTGTGAGGCCTTCTTTTTTTGCCCGCATGTTTCCCGCTTCAACAAGATTTGTTGCTATATCAACACCTAAAACATTGGCGCCGAGTTTTGCTTCCGGTATTGCCGTAGTGCCATCACCGCAACCGAGATCAAGAACGTCAAGCCCCTTGGTGACTCCTAGTTTGGCGACCAACGCCGCACCGCTTTCCCGCATAGTTTCAGCAAGGCGGGTGAAGTCGCCTTTTTCCCATAATACTTTGTTTGGATTCATCGCTGTGAATTTTAGTATATCCAAATTAAGATTTATAGACCAGTTTTTATTTTGCGGCTATATAAAAAATGTTCTATTGCATTTAATAGCGAACGCACGAAATAACTTTTTTATAACTGGCTGGACGGGTTCGCCTAATTTATTATTTAGATACTAATTAAAACGAATTGCCTTAATAGGCTGTATTTTTCTTACAAGGAAAGAAGGTATTAATAACACTAAAATTGATATGAGTAGGGTAGTGCCAATAACCATAAGCACCTGGTTCCAGTTAATACTAACGGCAGCCGTATCAATAAAATACTGGTCTTCTTTTAATTTTACAAAGCCGGTTTTAATTTGCAGCCAAAGTAGTCCTAAACTGATAGCCGTGCCCAAAATAATGCCTGCGAAAGTTATGAGCGCAGAGTGGTATAAAAATATTTTTTGAATAGCCCAATCAGATGCACCTACAGCTTTCATAATTCCTATCATTCTTACTCTTTCCAATACAAGAATAATGAGACAGGTTATAAAATTGATAATAACAATAACCGTTACAATTACAATTAAAATCTGGCCATTGTAGCTGATGATGTTCAGCCAGTCAAAAATGTAAGGATAAATTTCCGTTGTTGTTTTTGTATCCCATAAAAGAGGGAATGAACTATTGTCATAGATCGTTTCACTGAGTTTATTCATCTCCCGGTAATCGTTTAAAAAAATTTCATATCCACCAATCTCATTTTCCTTCCAGCCATTTAAACGCCGTATTAGTTTAATATCACCCAATGCAAAAATTTTATCAAAATCCTCAATGCCGGTTTTATAAATGCCAACTATAGTAAGCCTATCGGGCCGCAATGTTCCATCGGGTCGTACAAAATACAAGAGCAGCCTGTCGCTTAATTTTAAATTTAACTGGCTGGCAGTAAAACTAGAAATGACAATTTCACGGGCATAGCTGCTATCATTGAATTGCAACCATCTTCCTTGTTTTAAAAAAGGCTTAATATTTTTTATATCATAGCTGTCATCCAAACCTTTTAACAACACTCCTTCCATTTCATCGGTTGTTTTTAAAATAGCATTTTTTGTAGCAAAAGGATGGATAGATCTAACATTTGGAAGAGCCTTTACTGTTCTGACTACAGTATCGTTTGAATAAATGGGCAGTTCTTCGGCAATACTTGCCTGCGCAGGCTGGCGGTATTGTATACGTACATGTCCCCAAAAAGAAAAGACTTTAGTACTCACCGTTTTCTGGAAACCATTAACAAATGAGAGTGTAATGATCATTGTGGAAACGGAAATGACCGTAGCCAAAATAGAAAGCCGGATGATAAAACGCGAAAAAGATTTTTGCTGGTTAAAAGCAATTCGCCTGGCTATAAATGAAGAAATATTCATACCCCCATCCCCTAAAGGGGAGTAATAGTTTACATAAATAAAATCTACATTGAAGTTATGCCCTCATTCTTAAGAATGAAATTCAATTATAAAATTTTTACTGCCCTTTAGGGATGGGGGGGCATTTTTAACGCTTTGAAAATACAGCCTTCCCCGTAATAACTTATTTTCATGGCAATGAAATGGTATAGTTTATTTTTATCAGTGTTACTATTTGCAAGTTGTAGAACTGCAGGCATTGCCAATGCGCAGGCTAACAGTAATACAATAGGCACAATTAAATCTTCAAAGCTTTATAAAGCCGGCGATCAAACCTCTTTTCCTGCCATTGCCTTAAATGGTAATGACGCCCTGGAACTTCATTTTGATGACCTTGATGCCGATATAAAAAATTATTATTATTCCTTTCAGCTTTGCAATTGGGATTGGTCGCCCAGTGTGCTCCATACTTTTGAATACACAAAAGGATTTCAAAATGTACGCATCACCAACTATAGAAATTCATCTCTTTCCAGTATAAGATATACGCATTACCAGGCTGCAGTTCCGGATCGTAATTCTTATCCAAGCCGCTCCGGAAATTATTTATTAAAAGTGTTTATTAACGGCGATACAAGCAAACTTGCTTTTTCCAAACGCTTTGTGGTTGTAGATAATAAAGCTGCTGTAGCAGCGCAATTACAGCAACCTTTTAATTCGCAAATTTTCCGCACGCATCAAAAATTGCATATAGGTGTAACAACTGATAGCCGGATTCAGATTTTTGGCCCGCAAGATTTAAAACTGATGATCCTCCAGAATAATAATTGGCAGACTGCATTAGCAGTGGAAAGGCCCACAATTTTCCGGGGTAATTATTATGAATACAGCGACGAGTCAATAACTGCAATGCCTGCTGGTAAAGAATGGCGATGGATTGATCTGCGAAGCTACCGGTTGAAAAGTGACAGGATGGAGGATATAAATACAAGAGGCGATACCACCGAAGTTTATGTAAAAAAAGAGGGGAGCCGCAATGGACAGGTTTATGTTTATTACCGGGATGTAAATGGACGGTATGTAATAGAAACCCTGGAAAATATTAATCCGTTCTGGCAGGGCGAATACGGCTCCGTACATTTTACTTATCAGCCGCCAGGTAACAGAGCCTTTGAAGGAAAAGATGTTTATATTTTTGGTGAGCTTTCAAATTTTGCTAAAGATGTAGATGGCAAAATGGATTTTAATGAAGAGAAAGGAGTGTACGAAAAAACACTTTTTTTAAAACAAGGTTTTTATAATTATAATTATATAACTCAACCAACCAACACTAGTGCTTACCCTGACTTCAGCATTACAGAAGGTAATTATTGGGGCACAGAAAATACATATACCGTCTTAGTATATTATCGTCCCTTTGGTGCCCGTGCCGACGAGTTAATTGGATATGCTGCAGCTAATTCAACTTTTTCACGCGTGGGATTTTAAAATACTTTCACGCAATGCCCGCAAAGGAGCAACGACAATGCATTTAAATTTACCATACAATGGTGATAAGAAATACCATCAAAAGCAACAAGGCCAATTACTTTTCAAAATTACATTGACCCCATTAGCTCTTGAATCATTCCAAATAAAAAAGAATGGAACTTCAAACAGGACGCTTAAAAATAGAAGAATTGTCTCTGTTTGAATTAGATGAGATTTCATCAACTTCATTCATTACCTGAAACAGACGAGTTTAATACATTAGGCATTCCTGATACAATTCAAACCACAGAATTTTTAATAATAGAATGGATTGAGCAACAAAAAGCCATTCCAAGAATGTCTTATATTTTTTGCATTAAACTTATTGAAACAAATCAATTTATTGGATTAATTGCATTGAATTTAGGCAAGATCAATTTTAAAATCGCTGAAGTCTGGTACAAAATTCATCCCGCTTATTGGAGACAAGGTTATACTACAGAAGCTTTAAGGAAATTTTTAGAATTTGGTTTTTTCAGCTTAGGGCTTCATAGAATTGAAGCTGGAAGTGCAGTTGAAAATATAGCTTCTATAAAAGTTCTTGAAAAAGTTGGTATGACAAGAGAAGGATGCAAAAGACAAATTTTACCAATAAGAGGAAGATGGGTGGATAATTACTTTTATTCAATTCTGGAAACAGATTTTTGATCAAGCCGATTAACAGGTACATATAATGACGGTAACATAGTATAAAGAATGTTGCACAATGTTCAATAGCATTACAGCAGTACAAGAGGGCGACGCAACAAAAGTTTATAAGCGATGATAAAGCCGGGGCAATTAACAAAAACATAAACTATAATACCGGCTGTTTATCTAAGGACTAATTACCTACTTTTGCGCCTGTTTTTATGCAACCTATTAAGGAGATTGTCTCGCTTTTAAGCCAGCCTCGCAAGATCGCCATTACCATGCACCAGAAGCCGGACGCAGATGCCATGGGTTCTTCGCTTGCACTCTATCATTTTCTTTTGCAGTTTGGACATACTGTTCAATTAATTTCTCCAACCAACTGGGCACGCTGGTTAAACTGGATGCCCGGAGTGAATACGGTATTTGATTACGAATTATATAAAGCAAAGAGCGATGAAGCTTTGCAAAACATTGATTGGCTTTTTTGTCTTGATTTTAATAATATGGACCGGGCAAAGACACTTGCACCTGCGCTGCAGGCCATGAATTGCACAAAAATTTTGATAGATCACCACCAGGAACCGGATATGAAGTCTTTCAACTACGGTATTTCCAGCACAGCCAAAAGTTCTACCTGCGAAATGGTTTATGATTTTATAGTTGAATCGGGGCATAGAAATAAGATCAACACAAACATCAGTGAATGTTTGTATGCCGGTGTGGTAGCAGATACAGGTTCATTCCGTTTTTCCTCTACTCATGCTACGGTGCATCACATGGTTGCCTATTTAAAAGAGCAGGGATTGGATCATGTAAAAGTTCATGAAGCGCTTTTTGATAATTATCTTGAAAACCGCCTGCGTTTTTTAGGTTATGTATTAAGCCATCGCATGGAAGTTTATTATGATCTTAATACTGCACTTATTAGCATTCCAAAAACTGATTTGCTTCGTTATGGGATTAAAACCGGCGATACAGAGGGGTTGGTTAATTACCCGCTTTCTATACAAGGAATAAAATTAGTAGGCTTTGTTATCGACAGGGACGAGGAAAGAAAATGGTCGTTTCGCAGCAAAGGCTCCTTTGATTGTAATACTTTTGCCCGCAATTATTTTAGCGGTGGCGGACATTTCAACGCATCCGGTGGGAGGGATAACGAAACTCTGCAGGAAACAGTGCGCAAATTTAAAATTGCTATAAACGAAAACAAAACACTTTTACAATAACAAAAACATGCAAATAAAAAACATCCTCTATGTAGCGGGCATCATTTTACTGGCTGCCGGTTGCAATAATGTAGATTTTCAAAAAACAAAAGGCGGCATGCCGTATAAATTGTTTGCCAGTAAAGATGGAAAAAAAATTGATTCTGGTACTATAGTAAAAGCACATGTGCTGCAAAAAATAAAGGACAGTGTTGTAATGAGTTCTTACACAAATATGCCTGTATATTTCCCTGTACAGCCTTCCCAGGCCACCTACGACATTTCTGAAATTTTCCTATCGTTGAAAGAAGGCGATAGTGTATATGCAGCCCAAAAAATGGACACTTTTATTAAGCGTAATCCTGAAATTGTAAGACAGACCTCATACAAAAATGGGGATGAGATAACTACATCTATAAAAATTTTGAAAGTTTTTGCTACCCAGCAAGATGCAATGAAGGATGAGGAATCAGAGAGAAATGCTTTTTTAAATAAAGAACAAGCCGCAGTAAAAGATTATATCAGCAAAAAAAATATAAACGCTCAACCTGCAGGGAAAGGAACCTATGTTGAAATACTACAACCGGGTACTGGTGCGAATATTGATTCTGGTAAATATGTAACTGTAAAATATAAAGGACAAACTTTTAGTGGTGTAGTATTCGATTCAAATATTGACTCCACTTTTGGGCACACTGAACCCATGGGATTTACAGTAGGAGCCGTAGGCCCGGGAGGTATGATCAAAGGATTTGATGACGGCATACGACTTTTAAAAAAAGGTGGCAAGGGAAGACTTTATATTCCTTCTATGTTAGCGTATGGCCCACAACCACCATCAAAAGATATTAAGCCTTATGAACATTTAATTTTTGATGTGGAGGTTCTTGATATTCTAGATAAAGCACCTGTACAGCCGCAAATGCAACAGCCTGTTGATCCCAGGACTCAAATACCCAATCAGTAGGGTATAAACATATTTTTCGATCAAAAAGTTCATTACAGTAATGAGCTTTTTTAATTTTCCTGGTGTGCAGTTGCGTCCATTCCTTATATAATCGATGTGAACCGGCTTTGCTTTATGGAAGACAACTGTTATTCTATACACATTCGCTAGTGGGGTTGTAATGTGAAAAGAGTAATTAATTTTGCTCACTTTCTTTTTTATAAACATCTATCAGTTTGATGGCTTCCACTGCTTCTCTTACATCGTGTACTCTTAAAATTTGACCACCATTCAATAAACCAATTGTGTGCAAAACTGTAGAGCCATTCAACGCTTCTCCGGCTGTTATTTGCAGCGTTTTATAAACGGTTGCTTTACGTGATAATCCAATTAATAATGGTTTTTTTAGTTGTTGAAAAAAGGACAGATGAGCTAATAATTTTAAGTTGTGTGCCGCAGTTTTTCCAAATCCAAAACCGGGATCAATTATAATATCATTAATGCCAGCTCTATGCAATGCATGAATTTTAAAATTCAAAAATTCAAAAACATCTAATACCACATTTTTGTATACAGGATACTGTTGCATGTTTTGCGGATTGCCTTGCATGTGCATTAATATATACGGCACCTTTAGTGCTGCCACTGTAGATATTAATTCAGGATCAATACTGCCGGCACTCACATCATTCACTATGCTGGCGCCCGCATCTATTGCTTCCCTGGCAACTTTCGCATAGAATGTATCTATTGAAAAAAGATGGCCTGGAAATGATTCTATTAATGCTTCGATTGCGGGCATTACCCTGCTTAATTCTTCATCCTCCGTTACACGTTCGCTCCCAGGCCTTGTACTTTGTCCGCCAATATCAATAATGGTGGCACCCTGGTGCCACATTTGCTCCGCCTTTATTAAGAGCTTATCTATTTGCTCATGCCGGCTTCCTTTAAAAAAAGAATCCGGGGTAACATTGATGATGCCCATAACTACAGGCGTAGAAAAAGTTAATAGCCTGCCCTTACAGTTGATAGATAACATTGAATGTAGTTTGCTACTTTTGAAGCTAATGTAGCCAAACTAAACGGATTGAGAATGGAAGAAAAAGAAGTGACAAAAACATCAGAGCAATATGATAAAATAATTGAACAGTGCAAAGAAATATTTACAAAAAAAACGCAGGATTACGGTACAGCCTGGCGGGTGTTACGTACCATTTCTATTGTTGACCAGGTGTATATTAAAGCGCAACGCATCCGTACCATCCAGGAAAACGGGCACCAAAAAATTGATGATGATATCAAAGGCGAATTCATCGGGATAGTAAACTATTGTGTTATTGGTTTAATACAATTGCATTTAACAGAAGATGCCGGGGAAGAACTGGATGTTATACAGGCAAACGCTTTATACACGGCACATCTCAAAGCAGCAAAGGAGTTAATGCTTAATAAAAATCATGATTACGGCGAAGCATGGCGAAGCATGAGCCAGGAAAGCTTGGTAGATCTTATTTTAATGAAGCTGCAGAGAATAAAACAAATATTAACCAATAAAGGTAAAACTATTATGAGCGAAGGAATTGATGCAAATTATTTTGACATGATAAACTATGGAATTTTTGCATTGATACTGATAGATTAAACATCATAATTGAACAATCACTTATGTCCGAAGTAAAATTTTAAATTTATTATAAACCTTTCGCATAAAGGTTCTTTCTTTCCCCTCTCTTTTGGAGAGGGGTTAAGGGGTGAGGTCAAAAATTAATAATTAATGAGAATTGCTGTAAATCTTTCAAGGATAATTGTGGGTGTGTTATTTATTATTTCAGGCCTGGTAAAAGCAAACGATCCGTTAGGACTTAGCTATAAAATGCAGGAGTTTTTCGAAGTATGGAATTCCTCACTGACTTCTTCCTCATTTTTTGCAAAAAACTTTTTTATTCAAAGTTTTAATTTTTTAAATGATTATTCGCTTGCCCTGTCAATTATAATGATAACCCTGGAGATCATGGCAGGTGTGGCTTTGTTAATTGGCTGGCGAAGAAAATTGATATTAAATCTTCTTTTTCTTTTGATTGTGTTTTTTACTTTTTTAACGGCGTACGCATACTGGTCAGGTAAATTTAAAAATTGCGGTTGCTTTGGTGATTGCCTGCCCATTTCTCCACTAACATCTTTTATAAAAGATGTTATTTTGCTGGCGCTGATCCTGTTTTTGCTTATCTTTCAACGACATATTCAACCCATATTTTCTAAAAAAACACAGGGGATTACTTTGCTCACATCACTTTTGTTTACGCTTGGCTTACAGGGGTACGTACTAAATTATTTACCCCTGGCAGACTGTCTTCCTTTTAAGAAAGGAGCATCCATACCGGAGAAAATGAAAATTCCGGCTAACGCAATACAGGACAGTTTTGCAATGAAATTTGTTTATGAAAAAGAGGGTAAACGTTTTGAATTTGCACCCGAACAACTGCCCGCTGATTTAGGCAATTATAAATTTATCGACCGTACGCAAGCATTGGTGCGAAAAGGTAATGCGGAGCCACCGATTAAAGGGTTTTCGTTAGCCGGTATTAGTGGAAGCGATTCAACTTCAGCTATTCTTCAACTTCCAAGGGCTTTGTTGCTTTTTTGCGAATATTTTAAAAATGACAACCCGGCGTGGATAGAAGATTTTCGGGCAATAAAAATAAAAGCAGGTCAAACCAACATCCCGGTATTTATTGTTACACCAGATGCCAATGCTGCCCGGCAATTATTTTTAAAAAATAATTTGAGCGATGTGCCCATTTTCAGTTGCGACAACATCGCTGTAAAAACAGCAGCAAGAACCAACCCGACTATTTTTTTAATTGAAAGGGGAATAGTAAAAGAGAAATATGGTTACCGCCAGATGGAGCGAATAATACCCCCATCCCCTAAAGGGGAGCAGTAGCTTTAAACCATTAAATTCAATTCAGCTAATAGGGACAAAGGAATTTAAATAGCCCCTTTAGGGGATGGGGGCAAATCTATTTGCCCTAACTTCCAGAAGTGTTATCAATCATAATTAAAAAACTGGCTTATGGCTTATTGGTTTTGTTAGGCGTTATCATTTTAGTTTTCTTTTTGTTCCAGGGCTTTGGCGATCCATCGCGGTTGTTGATGGGCCAAACAGGCAATGCAGCTACCCAGGAAAACATCAGGAAAGAATTAAATCTTGACCAGCCTAAATGGAAACAATTTTTATTGTATGTAAATGATGTATCACCTGTCAGCATCCATACAAAACAAGAAATAGAAAGCAAAGAGCTGAGAGGTTTTTTTGTTGGAGGCGAGCGGAAGCTTGCATTAAAACTGCCTTACCTGCGCAAATCGTACCAATCAAAAAAATCTGTTAGCAGCATATTGCTTGAAGCCTTACCGGGAACATTGATGCTTGCTTTTGCTGCTATGTTTATTGCTGTTGCCATTGGTATTCCATTAGGTATATTGGCGGCAGTCAAACAAAATACCTGGATGGATTCCACAGCAGTTTTTACAAGCATCATAGGCATTTCTGCACCTTCATTTTTCATGGGTATCATTATAGCCTATGTATTCGGGTTTGTACTAAGCGACTGGACAGGGTTGCACATTACAGGCAGTTGGTTTGATATTGATTTTGAAGGGAAAAAAAGACTGACCCTGCAAAATTTGACCTTACCTGCTATTACTTTGGGCATTCGGCCTTTGGCAATTATTACACAACTGACCAGAAGCGCTATGCTTGATGTACTTGACCAGGATTATATCAGGACGGCTTATGCAAAAGGTTTGAGCAGGCAAAGAGTTGTATGGAGGCATGGATTAAGAAATGCTTTAAACCCTGTAATAACGGCGATCACCGGATGGTTTGCCGAGCTGCTCGCGGGCGCATTTTTTATTGAATATATTTTTGGTTGGAAGGGCATTGGAAAAGTTACAGTGGATGCGTTGGAAAAATTGGACTTTCCTGTTGTGATGGGTTCTGTGCTGGTATCAGCTTGCTTTTTTATTGTTATAAATATTTTAGCAGATATACTTTACGGAGTGGTTGACCCGAGGGTCAGGTTAAAGTAGGTTTATATTTTCAGGTCTCTGATTTGTAGTTTCTGATTTCTGTTAATCCGTTAATTCCTGCCGACTGTGTCAGCAAGCGGGGGTTAATTCGTTAATTCATTAATTAGATTTCTCGTCTTGTTTGCTTCTTGTTTTTGGTTTTTGGTTTTTGTTATTTTTTGTATCTCATCTCGTTTCTCGTCTCAGTTATTGTTAACAGTTTACCGTTTCACTTTTGACGACTCCCGACTCCCGACTCTCTTTCACTGTATCACTACTTCACGAATTTCGTTACTCTTCAATGCTTCGTTTACACGCTGTTTTATTTGTTCTTTTTGATATTGTAGCTCCTGTTTAAGCGGGGCAACATTTGTAGTTATAAACAGTGTATGATTGATGATGTGAATTTTATCTGTGTATTTCGCAATCGTTTTTCCCATGAGCTTTTCCCATACTTCTTCAATTTGTAAGGCCTGCATAGAGCCTTTCAGCCGGCTGCCTTTTAAAAACTGTTGAATCGCATCACCAAGAGAGTATTCTGCCATGGGGTAAAGATAATTGTTACAAAGTTCACGAGTTCACAAGTTGGGTTGCATTTAACTTGTAAAATATGTGAGCTCATAAACTTCTTCCAAACTTGTGAATTTGTGAATTTGTGAACTTGCGAACTCGTGAACTTTCAGAGTTCTATCAATTGAAAAGCCTTACCCAATCTTTCCAATTGCGTCTTTAGTCGTTCGCAACTCGTGTCGGTAATAAAAATTTGGGCATCTTCATCATCACTTACACGCAGTAGTAAATTCGAAATTCTTTCTTCATCAAGTTTTTCAAATACATCATCAAGCAGGAGTAGGGGAGAGAGGCGTTTTTCTCTTTTTATTACATCCATTTCTGCAAGCTTTAGCGCAAACAATAAACTCTTCCGCTGTCCCTGTGATGCAATAAGTTTAAAAGATTGTTCTCCTAAATTAAAAACAAGAAGCAAACAAGACGAGAAATCTAATTAATGAATTAACGAATTAACCCCCGCTTGCTGACACAGTCGGCAGGAATTAACGGATTAACAGAAGAGGAGTTAAAAAGACAGATTGATGAAG
>MWVX01000568.1_pt1 | contig 11839 bp, 13 predicted proteins | sample 1047311 | NCBI WGS metagenome assembly MWVX01 (sample SAMN06349984, study PRJNA376086) | soil metagenome | isolation source: MtG-4 sample Antarctic (ecotone) soil | place: Antarctica | collected 2015-01-13
CGGAAGGCCTGGAATGTGATTGTGGCAACACGGGATGTCTCGAGACTGTTGCCTCCGGACCCAACATTGTGCGGCGCGCGAATGCGGTAACTATGCGCTTTCATATGCCACGTCCCTGGCGCGAACATTTGGCTCGTCGATTATCTGCGTGCATGTCATAGAGACGATGGTGCCGACTGTAGGCTACTCCGGAATGACTGAGCCTCTTCCCATTGCCGATATTTCGGAGCGGCTCGAGGATTCGGCCGAGCGCGAGCTGCCTAGACTGGTTGAGTGTGACGAATGTGCCGGACTCGAGGTAGAGGAATTGATTGTGCACGGAGAAGCAGCGTCGGAGATCGTGCGGGTGGCTAAAGAACGCGAAGTCGATCTGGTAGTTATCTCGTCGCATGGACGAACCGGACTGGGACGAATGCTTTTTGGCTCCACCGCCGAAGCTGTTGTGCGCCACGCTTCGTGCCCGGTCCTGGTCGTAAAGCCCCCGCAAGAGAAAGAAGCAACTTAGTAAGCTGGGAACAGTTAACAGTCTGCGCCGCCAGCAGTCATTAACTGCTCTCTGCCTACTGCACACTTTTTCAATATGCATCCCGATCTTTTTTACCAACTCATCGGTCAATACGGTCTCTACGCAGTCCTTATCCTGGTCATGATCGAGGGTGACATTACTCTTTTGCTGGCTGGTGTTCTCGCGCATAGTTATTTCTTCGGAGAATACAGTTTCGCCCGGGTTCTTTTTTGGGGGACTTTGGGTGGCTTTGCGAGCGATAACGTCGCCTATGCCACTGGTCGCGGCTTCCGCAAAGGCGTTAGCGATCTGCGTTTCTACCGCAGCGCCAGTCCTCGCATGGAGCGACTGACGACCAAGTTTGGCCCGCTGTCGATCTTCCTTTCAAAGTACATTTACGGCCTCCGCTGGGCGACCTGTATTTTCTACGGTGTGGGACGCATGCCGTACCTTCGCTTCCTGGTGCTTTCGCTGGCGAGCTGTTTTGTCTGGGTTTTCCTGCTCAGCGGTGCGGGTTATTTCTTTAGCGGCGCCGTCATCGGGCTAATCGGCGATTTTCAAAGGCTGGGCAAAGTACTGCTGGTGATAGTTGTTCTGGGGATTATCGGCTTTTATCTTGCCGAGCGTTTTTGGTTATCGAAGAAGGTCGAAGAGGTTAGTCCGGAGCGCTTGCAAGAGCTTGAACATGTGGCCCAGGGGAAACTGCATGACTTGAAGCAGGAATTTCAAGAACACATTCCCTTCACGCAAACCCGTCGCGACGAACAGAAAAAACGGGTGGCAAACAAGCGTGAGGAGGCGGACGGCGACTAGGAGATTTTCGAATCCTGAGCTTTGTACTTTGAGCTTTGTACTTTGAACTTTCTAAGGGCACTACAAAGTACCAAGCACCAAGCAGTACAAAGTACAAAGTACAAAGCACAAAGCTCAAAGACCTAACCTTGAAAGGATGCGTTCCCTACTAATTTGATCATTGAATCTTCTGCCCCCACACGGGTCGATCTCGCTGGAGGCACGATCGACATCTGGCCACTCTATCTTTTTCATCCCGGAGCTGCCACGGTTAATTTCGCGATCTCTCTGCGCGCTCACTGTCGCATTGAAACCCGCGACGACGATCGCATCATTCTTGAATCTCGTGATCGGAAGGTGGCCTTCGAGACCCGGCTCTCGGCCCTCGACGACCTGGCGCGGGAAGAACGTCTCGAACTGATTTCCAAGTTGGTCCATTTCTTCAAGCCAAAAACTGGCATCCATCTCACGACTACTAGTGAAGCACCAGCGGGAGCGGGGCTGGGCGGATCTTCCGCGCTGGCCATCGCTTGCATTGGCGCCCTCAATCGACTTGCAGGAGATCGCTACGACGAGCGGAAATTCATCGCGCTAGTCGCTAATATCGAGACGACAGTGATTCGCGTACCCGCTGGTTTCCAGGACTACTATCCGGCGTTTTATGGTTCCACTTCCTGTATCCATTTTCGGGCAGACGGAATCGAGCGTGAGGCACTCAATGTTGACGAACCGAAACTTGAAAGTCGGATCGTGATTTGTTACACGGGCGAGCCGCGTCTGTCGGGGACGAACAACTGGGATATTTTGAAGAGACATATCGACGGTGACGCAGAGCTCTTCCAACTCTTTGAAGGTATCCGTGATTCCGCTCTGGCGATGCGCGAAGCACTGTTGGCCGACGACTGGGAGCGTGTACGTTCAACGATGCGCGCTGCCTACCCAAATCGGAAACGGCTGGCGCCCGGAGTAACGACTCCCCAGATGCAAACTCTGGTAGAGAAGGCGGTGGCGAATGGCGCGGAAGCAGCCAAGGTTTGTGGCGCAGGTGGTGGGGGTTGCATCGCCTTTTTGTGCGCGGAAGGTAGAAAGGCTGAGGTCGAAAAAGCGCTTGCCGCGGAGCAGGGAGCGGAAGTCCTCGACTGGAAGGTTGCGCGCGAAGGGTTGATAATCAATGAGACCGATTCCTAAGAAGCGCGAGCCTGCTTTGTGCCAGAGAAATGATTCCGATATGACGAGCGGACAAAAAACAAAAGCGCTGCAGGAGCTAATTCCTATAGCGCTTCTTATCGTGAGGTCCTGGTGCTTTCAGCTCTAGCCCTAGCCTTGCTCTGCGCGCTGCTTGGCTGCTGCCGAGACGGCTCTTAGCCGTTCAACTTTCTGCTCGAAACTCTCTTCCGCGACTGGACCACTATCCACCACGTCGCCGTAGGTTGATCTCCTCATCAACGTTCGATCCGCATTTCCGGTTGGTTTGTGCGCGTTGTTTGAAGACGCAGCGGGTGCGGGGGCTGCTGCAACAGAAGGTGCGGATTCAGAAGACTCTGCTGCTGCCACGGGCGCGAGTGCGCTCGTCTGCACTTCGGGCGCAATTGAGGCGGCGCTTTTCTCTACGCTTGGGGCGACGTCGCCACCCCCTTCTTCCGCGCGACGTCTGGCAGCGACAGTCACGGCCTTCAGACGCACAACTTTCTGTTCGAAAGTTTCGCCGGGCACCGGACCTGTGTCCGCGACGCCCATGTAGTTTGATCGCTTGAATAATTTTCGGTCGGGCTCTGCACCGGCTTTAGGCGCCGCTGGTTTGGGCGCGGCTGCGGGGGGTTTCGGAGTTGCGGCCGCGGAAACCGGCGCTTTTTGCGGCTGACCTGCCGTTGCGGTTTTCGCAGCGGCTGGTTTTGCAGCGGACGGAGCGTGACCACTCGCCGATTCAACCAACACGAAGACACCGCGCTCATCTTTCTTTATTACCGGCATCGTGCCGCCTGCTGCTTGCAACAGCGCAGTCAACTCGGCTTCAACGAATCGACTCTGTTTTCGCGGATCACGTACATGGCCCAACGGGGGACCCATATAGAGAGTTCCACAGGTCTGGCATTTGGATAGCACGTCATCGCCGCGCAGATGAACCTCCGCAGCTTCACCGGCCGTGCGCAGTTGCTTCAAGTGCCCGTTACAGAGTTTGCCTTTTGCGTTTTTCTCGTTGCAGACGGTCTGCGCGTTCGTTATGCGCTTGGGCACCTGTGCTGCGGAGGCGTTTTGCTCGGCAGCGTTTTGTTCAGAAACGTTTGCTGACATGGTGGCGTAACGATTCGTCAGAACTAACCGGAATGATCTGCTGCGTCGAATCTTACAGAGTTCATTGAAGGCGCGTCAATTGGGAGACGCGGGGATGGGGAGACGGGGAGATGTCGAACGCACAATCTCACTTCTTCTTCTCCGTCTCCGTTTCTCCCCATCTCCGCTTCTCCCCGTCTCACTCCGCACGTGCGTGCTATGCTCGCAATATGTTCAAGGATCTTATCGGTGGTATCTGGCGTCGCGTCCCGCGGGTGCTCCGTCGTATGACCATGCGTGCGACGCACGCGCGTTTCACTGTTACCGCGGCGGCTATCGTAGTGGATGAGCAGGGAAGAGTGTTGATGCTTAAACACCGCTTTCGACCCGGAACCGGTTGGGGCCTCCCCGGTGGCTTCATTGAAGCAGGAGAGCAACCTGACAAAGGCGTTAGACGAGAGCTGCGCGAAGAAGTGGGACTTGAACTTGCGAGTGTTGAAGTGGTAACTACCCGCGCCTTTAAAAAGCCGAGGCAGATCGAGATCGTATTTCGTTGCCGTCCCAAGGGAGACCCTTCACCGCAGAGTATTGAAATACGAAAAGCATCCTGGTTCTCGATTGATGCCCTACCGGAAGGATTGCCCGCAGACCAACGGCGACTGATAAAAGTTGCTCTCAATGATGGAGTAAAGCAGGCGGATTGATGTATGCTGTCCGCCAACCAAAAACAGTGATGAGTAATGAGTGATAAGTGATGAGCTTTTGAAAGCGTCATCGCGTATTACTCATCACCTATTATCACTCATCACTCATCACGGAGAATGAAATGGTTTCACTGATTCCTTCGCCTGAAACGGTAATGCAGATGTTGAAGCGCACCGGCGCTTTTCGGGAGGGCCACTTTGTTTATCCCACCGGTAAACATTCACCACATTATTTTCAGATGCCGCTCGCCTTTCGTTACTACGACACGGCGCGCGTTCTGGCGGTCGCGCTCAGCAGGAAATTTCGGGTCGAACGAGACATCTCGAGCCAGTTACCAAAGATTGCAGTCATCAGTCCCAGTTCCGGAGGCATCCCGGTCGCTTTTGGCGTACGTGACGCGCTGAGTGCAGAACAGATTTACTGGGCGGAAAGAGAAGCAAACGGCAAGCGCATGTTTCGCCAGTATGTGAACCAGGGTGAGGTTAATCCCTGCATCATAGTCGACGACATCATTCGCAGTGGACATGCTATTGAAGAGACTGCCGGGCTCGTCAAAGAGTTGGGCGCGAAAGTGATTGGCTGCGGTGCTATCGTGCGCTTTACTTCCGCGCCTGGCGAATTCGAAGGTAACCCAATCAAATCGTTGGTGGAATTCGACGCTCATATGTACGACGATGGCGACTCGTGTGGTGATTGCAAGAAGGACGCCCCGGTCGAGCACGTCCGATTCTAAAAGCACTATAGTAGGCAGTAAGAAGAACCTCGCAACACCTGAATATCTGGAGATGTTGAAACCCCAGGGCATGCGTGAGGCCGTTCCTAACCATCAGCGCGCGGGTTTCTTTGAGGGGTTCTCAGGCTCGCCAATCCAAAGGGGCGTCGCGTTACGCTTGCAGCCGCACTCCAAAACTGTTTTCAGGCAACCAACCTACAACAACCCAACCCTGCTAGATTTCGTGACGATTAGCCAGCGCCTTATCCATCGTCACTTCGTCCACATATTCCATATCCCCGCCTACAGGCATTCCCATCGCAATGCGGGTTACCCGCAGACCCAAAGGCTTCAGTAGCCGGCTGATGTAGTTTGCGGTGGCTTCACCTTCAGTGGTGGGATTAGTTGCCAGGATTACTTCGCGCACCTCCACCCCACCGTTGTTCTCCGGCTTGAAGCGCGGCAGCAGATTTGCCAGGTGCAGCTCGTTTGGACCAATGTGACGCATTGGTGAAAGACTTCCGTGCAGCACGTGGTAGAGACCCTTGAAGCTGCGGGTCTTCTCCACTGCGACCAGGCTGTGAGGTTCTTCAACCACGCAAATAACGGAGTGATCCCGCGACGTAGACTCGCAGAAACGGCAGGGATCGATCTCGGTAGGGTTATTGCAAACAGAGCAGAGAATAATTCGCTGCTTGACTTCGCGTAGCGCCGCTACGAGCCGCTCAACCTCGGCCTCAGGCGTGCGCATAATATAAAACGCCAGACGTTGAGCAGACTTGTGCCCGATGCTGGGCAGTCGTTTCAATTCATCGATTAGTTTGGTGACGGGTTCGGCGTATTCAAGCATTGTCAATTTCCAATTGCAGATTCTTCCATTGCCGATTGCCAATTTACGATCTTCACAATCGTTTCCCACCCTGAGAGAGTTAATATGCCGCTCGGGCAATAACAAAATCGGCAATTGGCAATCGAAAATCGGAAATCAGAAGTCATCCCAGCAGGCCCCCCAGCCCTGGTGGCAGCATCCCACCAAGCTTCCCCTTCATCGCTTCATCTACTTTGCGGTTGGCTTCGTTGAGGGCCGCCACGATCATGTCTTGCAGCATCTCCACATCACCTTCCTTGACCGCTTCGGGATCAATTTTCAATAAAACAATCTCGTGATTGCCCTTCATCTGCACCGTGACAACGCCCCCGCCTGCCGAAGCTTCAGCCCGCATTTCTTCCATCTCTTTAGACATCTTCTCCTGCATTGCCTGCGCCTGCTTCATCATCTGTTGAATATTGAATCCACCAGGAAATTTCATTGGTCGCACCTCTCCATGGAATTGGTTTTTACTCGTATTCGCTGCTTGAAAAAACCATCGTAGCTTCCCTTCCGAGCGAATGCAACGAGACGTTTACGTGCTTCAGGGAGGGGATGGTCCGCGAAAAACCTCTTGTGAATCTTGATGATCCTGTTTTAGTGTTGCGGTTCGCAGCAGCGCCGGCACGGCACTGGCAAAAACGTAAAGCGACTGATTTGGCCGCGAATCTGCGCGGATAAACGCGGATCTGAAAAAGGCCTTACTCCAATTGCCTGCTTGTTGCTGTTCATATCCGCGTTCATCCGCGTGAATCCGCGGCTAAACCGAACCAGAGGCACTAACGAAGATGAGTACCACCAACGAAGGCAGAGAGATTGAAGGCAGTCTTACAACTGAGATCAAGCTCTACTACGATCTTCATCTTCCGGAAATCCAGACTGCTCCTTTGCTGATTGCTTTGCATGGCTATGGAGCCAGCAAACGTCAAATGATGCGGGAGGCGCGACAAATTGCTCCACCAAATTTTGCTATCGCGGCGCTGCAAGGATTTCATCAGCACTTGAAGGAACCAAAAGAGCCAGGCGGACCTCTGCGGTTTGGCTTCGGCTGGCTTACAAACTCCCGTCCGGAAGAATCGGTCGCCTTGCATCACAAAGCGTTAATCGACTTGACGGGTATGCTGGTCGGCGAGGGTGTTGTGGATCCGGAGCAGGTCTTTCTGTTGGGATTCTCGCAATCGTGCGCGTTAAATTACCGCTTTGTTTTCACACATCCTGAACACCTGCGCGGTGTTGTTGGCATCTGTGGCGGTATGCCGTCGGATTGGGAGGCCAGCGAGGTCTACAAACCAACTGGGGCCTCGGTATTTCATCTTGCCGGCACACGCGATGAGTTTTATCCGCCCGAACGCGTTGCTGATTACGCGGAGCGGCTGCGGCTACGTGCACGCCACGTAGTTGCTGAGACTTATGACGCTGGTCACGAGATCGTTCCCGCGATGCGGCAAGATGTACATGAATGGCTGGAGAGCCAGGCTAATGGATAGTCCAATCACTTTCCTTCCGCCAACTATCGCCGTCATGGTCGGCATGTTATACATGGCGTCTCTGAAGTAAAAGCCTTTAAGTTAAAAGCTTTTGTGGACACACGGCTCCAGAGCGGAGCCTCAAAGATCAATCAATGAGGAGCGGGAAATGAGGCGAATGCCAGTCTGCCTGTTACTTTTTAGTGTGGCCATTCTTGCAGCACCAATTCAAGATGCAGTCCATGCCCAGGCGAAATCCAAACGTGACGCAATAACCATTGCCGCCGTGCGCAACGTGCTTGGCGCACAGAGGGACGCCTGGAATCGAGGCGACATTGAAGGCTATATGAATGGCTACGCTCGCTCGGCTGAAGTCACGTTTGTTTCTGCCGATACCATCACGCGAGGTTGGCAGACCGTGCACGATCGTTATAAAAAAAATTACGACTCGCGCGAGAAGATGGGTACACTAACGTTTTCAGATCTCGAAATCAGCGTCCTGAGCAATGATGCGGCGGTGACGATTGGGCGCTGGCATTTGCAGCGCGCAAACGATCAGCCTCACGGACGGTTTACGTTGATTTTTCGCCGCACCAGGCAAGGCTGGCGAATAGTTCATGACCATACGTCGAATGCTTCGTGAGTTTTTCCATAACCCCAGATTGGACTTTGGACGCGCAACATGCTCGCCGTCATCAACTGCAGACAACTCATTACTCTCGCCGGTCCGGCGCGTCCGCGCGTAGGCGCGGAGATGCGCGAGCTTTCGATCATCTCCGACGGCGCGATGCTGGTGCTCAATGAGCGGATTGAGAAGGTCGGAACGCGAAAGCAGGTTGAACCTTTTATTGGCGCCAAGTGCACGGTGGTGGACGCGGGGGGGCGTATTCTCTTGCCGGGCTTTGTCGACGCGCACACCCATCCGGTCTTTGCAGGCACGCGGGCCAATGAATTTGAAGAACGTGCTGGGGGCGCGTCTTATCAAGAGATAGCCGCGCGCGGGGGCGGCATTAAGTCAACTGTGCGATCCACCCAGGCGGCCACACTGGATGAATTAGTACAAGCGGGAAGGCGATACGCGGAGTGGTTCCTGCGATCGGGTACCACCACGGTTGAGGCCAAGTCGGGTTACGGTCTATCTGTCGAAGATGAGATAAAGTTGCTGCGGGCCATCAAGAGGTTAGGCCAGGAGACTCCCCTGCGTTACGTGCCAACTTTTCTTGGCGCTCACGATATCCCCTTCGAGTATTTGAATCGGCAGGATGAATATGTCTCGCTGCTCGTCGACGAGATGTTGCCGCGCGTTGCGCAGGAAAAACTCGCCGAATACTGCGACGTCTTCTGTGAAGCGAGGGCCTTCTCGATCGACGAGTCCCGAGCAATACTCTCCGCAGCTCGCAGCCACGGCCTGGAACTTCGTATTCACGCAGATCAGCTATCGCTTTCCGGGGGAGCGAAGCTAGCAGCCGATCTCAATACTGTTACCGCCGATCATCTCGAGCATGCGGACGCCGTGGGTATTGCTGCACTCAAGTCTGCTGGAGTTCAGCCAGTGCTTTTGCCGGGCTCAGTCTACGCGCTTGGTTCGAATCGTTACCCTCCCGCACGTGAAATGATTGAGACGGGGCTGGCCGTTGTGTTGGCAACTGACTTCAATCCGGGCTCTTCTCCTACACCATCGATGCCGATGGTGCTTTCGTTAGCTTCAACTCATATGAAGATGACGCCCGCGGAATCAATAACGGCGGCGACAATTAACGCGGCGTGCAGTCTGGCCCGGGTAGAGGCACTAGGATCGCTGGAACCCAGAAAGGTGGCGGATTTTGTGATTCATGATTGCGACGACTATCGCGAACTCGCATACTTCTTCGGGATTGAGCATGCGTGGAAAGTTTATGCCAGCGGGTGCCTGGCCTTTAGCCGATCCTGATCTCCTCGTTACAAGCTCTGCGTCCCGGAAAAATAGTACCGCTTCGTTCCGGAGGACACTTAAAAAGTGATTGACGCCTGCTTCTACCTATTTTATTATCCTTATCAACACTGGAAAGGAGGTGATCAAAAATATATGAGTTCTTATCACAGTGAGGTGGCTGCGGCCTGACCTCTGAACTTTAATCATAGATTGTTAGGATTACGGTTCAGTCGTCTCACTGCTTGGTGCTCCTCTTTTCTGGAAGCAGCACACAGTTAGTCCACAGGCCAATCCGAACAGTTCACCGGAAGCCGTCACACGATTTAGTTCGTGGGCGGCTTCTTCCGTGCCGGGGTCCCCAAGCGGGCAGCCCGCTTGGGGTGGTGGATATCACGCTCAGGCGCGGAAGCGAACCTATTGTGTAGGTGTTGGCGAAGGGGTCGCCGTCGCGGGACTTTCCTCGGATGGCAGCACTCGTGAAGGATCCTGCTTATCTGGCGACGTGTGCAGGTGAACGGCCTTCCAGTCTCTGCCCACCCGCTTGAATATCAGAGTCATTCTTCCGGTCGCGATTTCCGGGACGTCTTTGTAGGTTTGTGATTGGGTCCAGAGACAGGTGATGAGGGCGCCTTCGCGGCCGAGCATCGTGACGGCGAGATCACGAACTTCCAGTTTCACATCCTTGATGTCTGGATAGGAGCTCTCCCGATTCTTGCGCATCTGTTCCCAGCCTTTGGTTACCGTTCCATTGTTGTTGAAAAGGATTAGGCTGGGCGAAATCCAATAGACGCCGCTCACCACCTTGACGTCTGCTTTGCGGACTCCATTTAATAGTCGTTCAAAGGCGGCCAGCACAGTGTCAGCCCCGGAAGCCTGAGCAGTAACTACTCTTGGCGTGGCTGGAGAGGTCCGCGCCGCCGGCGGAGTTGTTGGGGGCTGCTGAGTATCAGTTGGCTTGGGGGGATCGGCCGATCTGTTTGTGTTCGTCCCGGTCGAGCGGGGCCGCCCAGGAGATGACGAGTTTGTATTCTGGGCTACGGCAGTAGCGGTCATGAGAGTAAGCAGACTAATTAGGACGAGTTGTCTAGGCATGGTATTTCCTCCCGGTAGCTAACGAGGGTAGTTTCACTTCCTTGCGAGTATGATTGTTAAGACACAACCCAGTCCCGTAGGGATGGAATATTTATAGACCTCTGGCCCGAAGATATAGCGCCAGCTCCAGAGGAGCGAAATGTTCTTACCGATGAGTGACGCAAGCTATACATTACGCTCCTCTGGAGCTTTGAAGGTACTTTGGTACTACTGGTCTATAAACATCGGGTCCCTACGGGACTGAAGCAAGAAGCTTGCTAATTGTTACAAGAACCTTAGAAGTCAGCAGACTAGGTCAAGCTTAAGCTTCAACTCTCACCCTCAACGTCTCCCAGCGCATTCATACGTCAAACCAGGGCACCCCGCTCCGCAGCCTCGTCACCGAGCGGTCTTTCCCAAGAATAGCGAAGACCTCGAACATGGAAGGGCCCACTGCCTGGCCAGTTAACATTGTCCGCGAGCCATTGATCAGCAGGCCTGCCTTGACGCCTTGCTCCTCAGCATACTGTCGCAGTGCCGCCTCCGAGGTTTTGGCTGTGAAAGGGTCCATCTCCTCCAGTCGATCAGCTAAGGCCGGCAAGAGTTCTTTGAGACGCGGTTCCTTCTTCAAGTTTTTGTTTACGGCCGCATCTTCGAAATCAAAGTCGTCCGAAAAATAAGCACGGCCCTGAGACGAAAAGTCCTTGAGCGTGTGAAAGCGCTGACGTATCAAGTCCACCGTTTTTGCAAACCACTCGCGATCCTCGTCTTCGTATTCCTCGCGCCAGAGTTTATTTGCGCGGAGTTCAGCTTTCACCATGGGCAGCAATTGTTCGCGCGACATTGTGCGAATGTATTCCGCATTCATCCACAGTGCTTTGTCGTCAGTCCAATGGCGCGGATCGTTCTCCTGGAAATTGAAAATCGCATTCGCGCGTCCGATGCCTTCCAGTGAAAACTCCTGGGTGAGCTCTTCAAGCTTCATGATCTCTTTGGTGTCGGGTGGCGACCAACCCAGCAGCGCCAGAAAGTTGCGAAAAGCGGCTGGCACGAATCCGCGTTCGCGATAAGTGGTTAGCGACACCACCTCGCCATGCTTACGTTTAGATAACTTGCCCTTGTTCGGAGCCAGTATCAGTGGCAGGTGGGCAAACTTCGGTACGGGTGTGCCGAGCGCGTCGTAGAGCAGAATTTGCTTATGAGTGTTGGTAATGTGGTCCTGCCCGCGAATCACGTGTGTAATCCCCATCTCGATATCGTCGATCACCACCGAGAGGTTGTAGAGCGGATGGCCATCCGAACGCAGCAGCGCCAGATCCTCGATCTCCGAGTAGTTGCGTTCCTGCGCCCCGTAAACGATATCCTCAAAACTCGTCTTGCCTTCGTGTGCCAGCCGCGTCTTTTGCGAAAGCACCTTACCCACCCACTACGCGACACTTGTGTGTGGTAAAGCCAATACTTCGGGTGGCATTGAGATTTGCAACGCGGGCCATCTGCCGCCACTGCTGCTACGCCAGGGTGCAGTGCAGAGTATCGA
>MWVX01000569.1_pt1 | contig 11836 bp, 15 predicted proteins | sample 1047311 | NCBI WGS metagenome assembly MWVX01 (sample SAMN06349984, study PRJNA376086) | soil metagenome | isolation source: MtG-4 sample Antarctic (ecotone) soil | place: Antarctica | collected 2015-01-13
CTCTCCACATCTGTTGCGATTTCACCAGGATAACTTCTACAATATCATCCATCTTTCCTTCTAAAAAAGCTAACCCATAAGCGTCGCCTTTTGCAGGGCCATTAGTTCCGGCTTTTAAACAATAACTCAGATTAGTTACTTCGTAATAGCCTGGCGTAAGCACATATTCACCATCTTCATTTTTTTTCATTGAATGTAAGAGCTTGTACGTCTCATTTTCTCCAAATGTAGGATCAAGTTTTCCACCAAGATCTACATCCTTAAAATTGGTTGTAATTGGTTTTTTACCTTCAGTTAAATTAGCCAAGGGCTTGCTTTCTTTTAGTTTTTTTAATAGTTGAGCAGGTGAAGATTGAAAAGAAAAGGCAATCACAACAAGTAATAGAATACGTTTCATAAAACTGTTTTTGGTATTTGAATTTATTGAAAAAAATAAAGCCAGCAAAGTTTTTTATGGATCCCTATTTATTCCCTTTTAATTCTTACAAACTGTTCAGGTAAAGCACCTCATATATTTTAATTGAGAATACCTGATTTTCTTAAATCTTTTTTCAATTGTTGAGGCGAATGAAATAAAATACTTTTTATTCCCAATTTTTCCGCTGCATTTATATTGCGATCATTATCATCAATAAATAATGAGTCTACTGCTTTAAGCTGAAAACGATCTAACAATAATTGATAAAACACCGGATTTGGTTTTCGCATTTTTTCCTCACCGCTCACAACCCTGCCATCAAACCAATGAAGGAAATCATATAGTTCAAGTGCAATGGGAAATGTTTCGGCACTCCAATTTGTTAATGCATATAATTTGAAATGCCCTGATTGTTTTAATTGCCGAAGTATCTCAACTGTTTCAATGATTGGTCCGCCAAGCATTTCTGTCCATCTGCCATAAAAAGCTTCAATAGCTTCTTTCCACTCCGGATGCTTTGCTACTAATTCTTCTGTAGCCTGTTTTATAGGTCTGCCTGCATCCTGCTCTTCATTCCAATCTTGCGTACAAATCTTTTCAAAAAAATGTTTCCTTTTTTCTTCGTCTTCAATTAATTTATCAAATATGTAAGCCGGGTTCCAGTCTATTAATACGCCTCCCAAATCAAAAATAATAGCCTTGATCTTTTGCATTATTGATGATTATACCTGAATTTGAAATATAACATGGTCAATGAAAAAACCAATATAGTTGCATTGGTAAAAATGATGGGATTATTTTTAATTAATATTCCGTAGATCAGCCACATAATGACACTGATAGTTGCAAATGTGAACATCAGCAGTGAAATATCTTTAGCTGATTTTGATTGCCATGTTTTAATAACCTGTGGTAAAAAGGTAACTGACGAAATTAATCCTGCTGACATACCTAAAATTTCAATTGCATTCATGGTTAGTTATTTATTATCTTGATGTAATGCCAGTCCCTTTTAGTAAACAGATTTGTCGGCTAGAATACCTAAGTTTTGATTATACAAATAGCTGCGCTCTAAAAATGACCGTGCATAATGTTGAATAGAGCTTTTGCCATACAAAAGTCGCCTTCGGAAATTCAGGATAAACTTAAACAAGGCTAATAGTTATTTTATCACTGTAATCTATTTTTTATATTTTTTCAAAGTTTTTATTTCAGAAGTATTAGCAGGCAAAATACTAATAGCTGTTCCACCGCCCGACGCCAATTTAAAATTTAAAACTGTATTGCTATTCACAATGAACTTTTCAATAGTATATGCATGCGGGTTTTTTTCCCAATGGGCATTTGTACCATCGTGATAAATGATTGCGACATAATTTTTATCCTTGTCTAAAAACGAAAGCGATGCTGTAGTTGTTCGTGCTTCTTCATCTGTTATGGCGCCAACAAACCAATTAGGCGAACCTTTTGCTTTGCGTGCAATCATCAAATAATCACCTGGTTCGGCAGATAATATTTTTGTATCATCCCAATCTACAGCCACATCTTTTATAAATTGGAAAGCGCCCATGTGTTTTTCATAGTTCTCCGGAAGATCTGCAGCCATTTGCAATGGGCTGTACATAGTAATGTACAATGCCAATTGTTTTGCAAGCGTTGTATGCACCTGTTCTTTTTTTGCAGAATCATATACGTTCATTTTTATTTGAAAAATACCGGGCGTGTAATCCATTGGTCCGCCCATTAGGCGGGTGAAGGGAAGAATAGTTTCATGCTCCGGTGGGTTGCCGCTGCTCCAGGCATTGAATTCATTACCACGTGCAGCTTCCGATGCGATCCAGTTTGGATAAGTGCGGTGCAAACCCGTCAAGCGAACAGATTCGTGCATGTTCACGCTGATCTTATAATCGCCTGTTTTTTTTGCTGCTCTTTCATAATGCTTTACCATCCATTGCCCGTCGTGGTGTTCGCCTCGTGGGATTATTCTGCCAACATAACCGCTCTTTACAGCATTCATTCCATGCTTCAACATAAACCGGTAAGCAGTGTCCATCCAGCGTTCGTAATTAGTGACGGCGCCTGAAGTTTCGTGGTGCATAATGATCTTTACATTTTTTGATGCAGCATACCTGCTTAATTCTACTACATCATAATCCGGGTAAGGCGTTACAAAATCAAATACATCTTCTTTCCACTTTCCAAACCAATCTTCCCAGCCAACATTCCAGCCTTCTACCAACACTCCTTTAAAACCATGTTTGGCCGCAAAATCAATATAGCGTTTTGTATTTTCTGTGGTTGCACCATGCCTCCCGTGAGGCGCTAACTTTGATCCTGCCTGTGTTGCACCATAATCCCAACTGCTTTTCCCTACGTGCATCTCCCACCAGATGCCTACATATTTTTGGGGTGTGATAAAAGAAGGATCAGCAATTTTTGAAGGTTCATTCAAATTTAAGATCATGCGATTGGCAGCAATAATATCAGTGGCTTTGTCGCTGACGATAATGGTGCGCCACGGCGTTTTTGCAGGTGCTATTAAATAGGCTTTGTTACCAACAGCATCAGGAACCAAATGAGAGTTGAACGTAAATGAAGTTTTATCTAAAACTAAATTCATTGCAGGATAATTTACCAGCGCAGCCTCGTGAATATTGATGTATAAACCATCAGTAGTTTTCATCATCAATGGCGTTTGCACGGCATTTTTATCAAAGAAAGTTTTTGCATGAATTTCCTGGCTCGTCTTACTGTTACCGGCATCGATTTCACTAAGTTTGGTAGTGTAATATGTAAATTCGTTTGTATCATAATCGCCAGGTATCCAAAATGTTTTATGATCGCCGGCTAAATGAAACTCTGTGTTCTCATCCGCTAATACAAAATGATTTAATGTTGGTTGCTGCGGGAATTCGTAACGAAAACCAACCCCTTCATTAAACACTCTGAATATTACATTCAATAATATCCCCGAAGTTTTTTCTTTTAAAGAAAGTCTCATTTCTTTATGTTGATCACGTATGATGCTATACTCGCCCCAAACCGGTTTCCAGCTTTGATCATAAGTTGATGTGTCGGTTTTTACATGATCAAATCGAACCAGGTTTACGGCAGGCTCTTTAAATTTGAATGCCATCCCTGAAGATAGAATGACTGGTTTGTTTTTATATGTTACCGTATAGCTTAATTCTCCTGAGGTTGCAATTGTTACCGTTGCTTTTATATTACCACCCGGAGAGTTGGCAGATATTGTTTGTGCGTTCGTACAATAACTACTAATTAATAACAGTAACAATAAATATTTATTCATTTTATTTCTTTTAACGTTAGCTTATTTTTTTTCAAATAACCACCATTGCTTTTTACGCGGTTTTATTATGTAATTATTTTGTATATACTTTCTTATGTGTTCCATTGCAGCACTTACATCATCAGTTAATAAAACAAGCGAAAGATCTTCTTGTGAAATAGTTCCTTCCCTTACCATGTGATGCATTACATCCATTAAAGGTTCATAAAATTCTTTGCCAAAAACCACAATTGGAAAACCTGTAATACTTTTTGTTTGTATAAGGGTCAGGGTTTCAAAAAACTCATCCATCGTTCCAAAGCCACCAGGCATAATTATAAAAGCATACGAGTATTTAATAAGCAGCGTTTTACGAACAAAAAAATGTTCAAACGTCATCCATCTGTGCATGTATTTATTACCGGTTTGCTCAAATGGCAATTGTATATTACAGCCAACTGACATGCCGCCGTTTTCATAAGCACCCCTGTTAGCAGCTTCCATTATACCAGGGCCCCCACCTGTCATGGTTGTAAATCCCAAATTCGCAATGCGCTTACCAAACTCTCTTGCACATATATAATATTCATGGTTTTCTTTATACCGTGCAGATCCAAATACGGCTATACAAGGACCTACAAAATGAAACGTACGAAATCCCTTAATGAACTGTTTAAATACACGCCAGGCAAAATTTAATTCATACCCACGGCTTTTAGGACCTTCGAGGTATACAGGTTCTTTAGGCGGTATAATAGGTTCCTGTTTCGCCATATTTTATTAAAAATTAAAAATAGATTAAAAAGAGATGATAGCTGATAATTGGCGGATGACAGTAAGGCGTTTACCATTGACCATTGTCTAAGATTATTGCCTGTGGGCCATTGACTGTTCAAGACTCTTATTTAATTTCATTTGATGAAAATCATCAGCTACAATGTAAATGGCATACGGGCTGCTATTAAAAAAGGTTTTATCGATTGGTTGCGAACCCACCCCGCAGATGTTATTTGCATACAGGAAAATAAGGCACAGCAATGTGATGTTGATGTGAAAGTATTTACAGAATTAGGCTATTATGATTATTGGAACTGCGCACAAAAAAAAGGGTATAGCGGTGTAACTGTTTTTACAAAAATACAACCAGACAGTGTGCAATGCGGAACAGGTCACCAGGTTAGCGATGATGAAGGACGGGTAATACAACTTGATTTTGGAAAGACAAGACTGATCAATGCCTATTTCCCATCCGGTACAACCGGCGATTTACGCCAGACGTTTAAATATGTTTGGCTCAATGAATTTTTTGATTATTTACAAGAACTCCGAAAGTCACATCCTTATATTATTGTCTGTGGTGACTACAATATTGCTCACAAAGAAATTGATATTCACAACCCCGTGAGTAATAAAAAAACATCAGGATTTTTACCAGAAGAAAGAGCCTGGATGGATAAATTTTACAGCAATAATTGGATAGATGTTTTCCGGCATGTACATCCTGATGAAAAGCATCGTTACAGTTGGTGGAGCCAACGCTTTCCTTCTGTAAGGTTAAATAATAAAGGATGGCGCATAGATTACATCAGTACTACCGCTCCTTTACAACCATATATAAAAGATGCGGAAATTTTTGCAGATGTAATGCATAGTGATCATTGCCCGGTGTATGCTGAAATTGATGTTGTGCAATTAAAATAAATAAGCTTGTGTGAAAAATTATTACCCTTCAGAAAATGCACTTATCATTTATAATGTCACAATAAAAGTCGATTCTTCTGTTGCAGCACAATGGTTCCAATGGTTGTTGAAAGAACATATACCTGAGGTGATGGACACTGCCTGTTTTACTGAATACAGGGTGTTGAAAATATTAGACATTGATGACGAAGAAGGGCTTACTTATGCAATTCAATACAGCGCTGTTACCATAGAGGATTATACACGTTACCTAACCAGTTTTGCTGACAATTTGCGCAAGAAATCGTTTGATAAATGGGGAGATAATTTTATGGCATTTCGTACTTTAATGGAAGTTGTGCAATAGATGTGCAAAAAAATATTCTTCACCTTTATATCAATTTTATAGTATATTCCCTCTAAAAGCCTTGCCCTGCTTATATTACAGGCGTTATTTCTTCAAAGCCTTATCTAGTATGCTTTTTAGCGGTTTATTCGTTAGGTGCTTACAACACTCTTACAATAAAAATGCCTGAGAACCTTATCCCTTGCGGTTTTAAATGGTCTAAACAAATTTCGAAAATTGGCGAAAATTATTTTGTCAGAAAGAAAAACCGTCTAAATTTGCCTCACTCATTCTTTAAAAAAAATACTATGAACAAAGCTGAATTAATCTCAACACTTGCTGATGAAGCCGGTATTACCAAAACACAGGCTAACACTGCTTTAGATGCTTTTATAGGAGCAGTAACAAAAACATTGAAAAAAGGTGATAAAGTTACATTAGTAGGTTTCGGAACATTTTCGGTATCTAAGCGTGCCGCCCGCAATGGTCGCAACCCACAAACCGGCGAAACTATCAAAATCAAAGCGAGAAAAGTTGCACGTTTTAAAGCCGGTAAAGAACTTTCGAGCAAGATGTAAGCAATTACTTAACTTCTTTTTAAAGCCTCTTTTTACAGGGGCTTTTTTTGCGCTTATTTTACGGACATTTGCAAAAACAAAATAAAACGATCATGGGTAGAGGAGACAAAAAAACAAAAAAGGGTAAAATCTTTAAAGGATCCTTTGGCAATTCAAGACCGGCCAATCCAAAGCCAAGTGCTGAAAAAGCGAAGGCTGAGAAAAAGGCATGAGGAACAGATGAACAAGGAACAAGGAATGTAGAATAACGAATTTTTGCTTCTTGTTCATCTGTTCACTCCTTCATTGAACATTGAGATTATAGTTGATCATTGAACATTTTCTAATTCAGCCGTCAATATTCCTTGTTCCTTGTTCATCTGTTCGTTATTCTTACGGTGCAAGCCTTTCAATTTTCCAATCGCCATCTTCATTTAATGTATATTGTATCCTGTCGTGCAACCTGCTGGAACGACCTTGCCAGAATTCGACAATGACTGGTTTTACTACATATCCACCCCAATGTGCGGGACGATCAATTTTACTGTTTTTCATTTTTTTTGTCAAATCTGCATTTTGTTTATCAAGCCAGTCCCTGCTTTCTATTACCTGGCTTTGAGGAGATGCCCAGGCACCAATCCTGCTTCCTTCCGGACGTGATGCAAAATATTCATCACTTTCATGAGGCGGTATTTTAGACACTAAACCAACCACACGTACCTGTCTTTCAATTTCTTTCCAGAAAAAGACTAAACAAGCTTTTGGATTTTCATCAATCTGCAAGGCCTTATAGCTCTTATAATTGCTATAAAAGACAAAGCCGTTTTCGTCAAAACCTTTTAGCAATACAATTCTGGCAGAAGGCATGCCATCAGAGGAAGCTGTAGCTATTGTCATTGCATTTGGTTCAACAATCTTCGTTTCTAAAACGTCGATCCACCATTTCGCAAATTGGGAGATGGGATTTGATGCAAGGTTTTTTTCCAACAAAATTTCTAATGAATAATCTTTACGCAGATTATAGATCTCAGGGTTCATAGCTGATGTAAAGGTAGGCTAGCAACGATTGTTATTTGCTCTTATGGAGTAGATGATCTCTTTCTTCCGAAATCATGTGAAGCATACTTTCCAACTCACCTATGCGACGCATTTCACCATGTAATTTTCTATTTGTTTTTGCCAGTTTATCCTCAGCTTCGCAAAGTTGTTGATGTTTTTTTTGGGTTTCAGCGGTCAATTCTTCTATTTTATCCGCCTTTTTTGAGATATCTTTTTTTAACTGCTCGTACTCATTTTTGCTTTTTTCTAATTCCATTTCTACTGTATTAGCTCTGCCAGCCTGCTTTTCAAGTCGTTCAATTTTCGATTGAAGTAAATCAAACTCCCGATAGACCTCTTCTAATTTTTCGGCAGTTTTTTTTGAACCTGCTTCCAGGTTTCTTATCTTTTGTAACTCTTGTTCTTTTTCCTTCAATTTCCATTCTAACAATTCAATCTTTTCTTTTAATTCTTCCCTATCTACTTTTGATTCTATATCAGCTACTTTTTTTTCTTCAATTTCCTGTACCTTGTTCAGCAAATTTTCCAGAACACTACGCTGGTGAATGATAGAATCTTTTAAAGTATGAATTGCTTCGGGAGATGATTGAACATTATTAAATTCAATAACATTTTTTTGATTATTTGTTGCAGGCACAGATTTCAGGGCTACGGTTTTTGCTTTGCGTTTTGAAAATTCTGTTTCGCCTGGATCATAATCCATGATCACTGCAAGGTTCTTATGCGAAAGAAGAATACTTTTTAAAGACCGGCGGCTTCTTAAAAAATAATATATTACTACCCCAAGTAAGGCTGCCGCAATAAAGGGAGCAAAAATCATCAGAACATCAAAAATGGTAGCTATTAACATGCAATCAATAGTAAATTTCGAAGGAAAAAATACTCATTTTTAATGAAATCCAATAGTAAAAACACGAAATCCTTACCCGCGTACCAAAGTCCCCACTTTTTCACCGGTTACTACACGGCGTAAATTACCGGGCTTATTCATATCAAATACCACAATAGGAAGCTCATTTTCCATACAGAGAGTAAAAGCCGTCATGTCCATTACATTTAATTTTTGAGAAATACATTCCTGGTAAGTCAGTACGCCATACTTAGTAGCTTCGGGATCTTTTTCAGGATCAGCAGTATAAATTCCATCAACACGTGTACCTTTCATAATTACGTCCGCCTTTATTTCTATGGCTCTTAAAGAGCCAGCCGTATCAGTTGTAAAATAAGGATTGCCTGTACCGGCCCCAAAAATAACTACGCGACTCTTTTCCAAATGCCTGATAGCCCTGCGGCGAATATAAGGTTCAGCTATCTGTTCCATTTTTATGGCACTTTGCAACCTTGTATATATACCTGCTCTTTCAAGGGCAGCTTGTAAAGCCATTCCATTGATAACAGTGGCCAACATACCCATATAATCTCCATGGGCACGTTCAATTCCTGTTTCTGCTTCGTTCATTCCCCGGTAAATATTTCCACCACCAATAACAATTGCAACCTGAACGCCTAATTCTGTAATTAATTTTATATCCTGTGAATATTGACTTAATACAGCAGTATCAAATCCAAAACTTTTATCGCCCATCAGGCTTTCACCAGATAGCTTTAACAGAATTCGTTTATACTTAGGTAACATAAAGATTTTATTAAGAAGCAGCAGTTTTAAGCGCTGCGAAGATAAGGGTAGTTTGTATTTTTTGATTTTGAAGATTATGGACTAATATATAATGAACATAATTTTTGATGATTAAATGTATAGAATGTCATCAGCATTTTTTTTAATTCTATATCATGAAATAAAATCAATCGTAAAAAATTTTGCCTTAAGGTCTTTATATATTCAAACTACAAACATCCCGCACTTAATTGGAGTGTGACTAAATACTCCGCCTAAGGCAGAGATAGGGCTTAAACAATGAAAATTACAGAACAATACCTCCCGGTAATGCCTTGCCTGATTGTAAAAGATGCCAAAAAATTTATGGATTTTGTAAAAGAAGTTTTTAATGCCACTGGACAACTGGTAGTGCCGGCAGGCGATGATAAAATTATGCATGGCTAACTAAAAATTCATGATGCTGCCATCATGTTTGCTGATGCATTAGAAAGCTGGAAAGAAAAAACGGCTGCTATGTATATCTATGTAGATGATGTAAATAATATTTACCATTTAGCTTTGAAGAAAGGAGCTAAAAATTTGCAGGCCCCTGAAAAAAAAGAATACGGATACACCGCAGGATTTGAAGATCCCTTTACAAACTAGTGGTTTATTGTTGAAGCCGGGAAAGAATAATGAAGACAAAGATCAAAGGCAATAGGCAATAAGCAATGGGCAACTATTAATTCTCAATTTTCAATTTTCCACTCCCAACTGTTACTCCAATTATCATCTTCATCTAACATCTTTTATTTATTTTCATCTGTGCTTTTCCAGATAATAAAAGAGTATGCGAGACTTGCAATAAAAATTTATTGCAGAAAGATCATCATCAATAAGCCTGAATTTTTAAAAGTAAATGGGCCCCTGCTTTTAGCATCTAACCATCCTAATTCTTTTCTTGATGGCATTATTATGACTACCCTTTTTGAACAGGATGTTTATTCATTAGCACGGGGCGATGTATTTAAAAAAAATAGCCTCAATAAGTTATTGCGGTGGTTACGATTATTGCCTGTGTACCGGACAAGTGAGGGGGTGGAGAACCTGGCACATAACTATACCACTTTTGCTTCCTGCCTTGAGGTATTTAGAAAAAAAGGTATTGTTTTAATTTTTAGTGAAGGATGGTGTGAAAATGAATGGCATCTGCGTCCTTTAAAAAAGGGCACCGCCCGGTTAGCCCTTACTGCGTGGGAGCAGGATATACCTTTAAAAATTGTACCCGTTGGGTTTAATTACAGCTCGTTTAAAAGCTTTGGAAAAGATGTGCATATTTATTTCGGGCAAGCTTTTTCAAAAGAAATCATTCATGAAAAAGATACCCAGGGTATGAATATCCTGGCATTTAATAACACACTGCAAAAAGAATTACAAGAGTTAGTGTATGAGATAGCACAAAAGGATTCTAAAAAACAACAAAATTATTTTCCTGATAATGTTTCCACAACTAAAAGAATTTTACTTTTTTTACCTTCTTTAATTGGCATACTGGTACACTTGCCATTATTTACTGTTGTAAAATTGTACGCTCACATTCAATTTAAAAAGAGCGGCCATTATGATTCAGTGATGATTTCTTTGTTAATGTTGTTGTACCCGCTTTATATTGTAATAATATCATTCTGTGCAGCTTCATACAGTTTTTTAACGGGAATAGTTGCTATTTTAATTTTGCCATTTACAGCCTGGTGTTTTGCACAAATAAATTATAGATTAATTCCACGTTAAACTCTTCGTTACATTTATATAAACTTAGCGTTATGGTTTTGATCACTTTAGGTATTATAATCCTTGTTCTCTCTTTTTTTGTTGGTGGCATTCCCAATGTAGAACGTTCTGCACGTATTGGACGTATTGTAGCTGTTGGCTTTATCCTTCTTGGTATTATTACCAGCTCTTTTGTTCAAATAGATGCAGGACATATTGGTGTAAAAAAATTGTTTGGTAAAGTTCAGCCAGAAGTAATATCCAGCGGATTAAATTTTGTAAATCCTTTAATGGAGATAGAGCGCATGGATGTAAAAACACAGAATTACACCATGAGCGGCATTAATGACGAAGGTCAAAAAAATGCCGACGATGCAATTAAAGTATTAACAGCAGATGGCCTTGAAGTGACTATTGACCTGACAGTTTTGTACAGGGTTATTCCTTCAGAAGCTCCACGGATAGTAAAAGAAACAGGTATTAATTATGAAGATAAAATTGTGCGTCCTATTTCAAGAACACGCATACGTGACAATGCGGTTTATTATGACGCCATTTCACTATACTCCTCCAAAAGAGATGAATTCCAAAACCGCATTTTTAAAGGAATTGAAAATGATTTTAAAAAAAGAGGTTTATTCCTGGAAAATCTTTTAGTAAGAAATATCACTTTGCCACTGGCTGTAAAAGGTACTATCGAGCAAAAGATACAGGCGGAACAGGAAGCGCAAAAGATGCAGTTCGTATTACAGAAGGAAAGGCAGGAAGCTGACCGTAAGCGGGTGGAAGCGCAAGGTATTGCAGATTATCAACGCATCATTAGTGAGAGTTTAACCGATAAGCAATTGCAATACGAACAAATAAAGGCTACGATGGAATTAGCTAAATCGCAGAATGCAAAAATTATTATGATGGGAAGAGGTACGCCAGTGATTTTGGATGCGAAGCAATAAACTGAACCATAATTAAGATGCTGAGAAAGTTTTTTTAAAACTCCTGTCAACGCTTCAAAAATCACCAAAGTTTTTGCTAATGTTTTATTTATAACCTGGCAGCCTGCTATCTTATCTGGATGAGGTTGGGGCTTTCTTTCTCATTACCGGGAATGGACTAAATCTGC
>MWVX01000571.1_pt1 | contig 11831 bp, 10 predicted proteins | sample 1047311 | NCBI WGS metagenome assembly MWVX01 (sample SAMN06349984, study PRJNA376086) | soil metagenome | isolation source: MtG-4 sample Antarctic (ecotone) soil | place: Antarctica | collected 2015-01-13
AATTTAGGAAATGCACGGCAAGCGAGGGAAACCGCGAATATGGCATTAGCGGAAGATGCACCGAAAGGAATAAGCGAACCTTCCGCCGTCAGCGACGAACAAAACAGCATCGAGGTTTATCGAACGCTTTCACCCGGCGTGGCATTTATTACCTCAACTTCTTACGAGGAAGATTATTACGGCGGAGTTCAAGAAGGAAAAGGTTCGGGTTCAGGTTCGGTGATTGACACGCAAGGTCATATTTTAACGAATTATCACGTCATCGAAGGCGCACAAAAGTTATCCGTCAGTCTCGGCGGCGACAAAACTTATCCGGCGACGGTTGTCGGCGGCGACGCGGATACGGATTTAGCCGTTATCAAAATCGAACCGCCGGCGACGGGTTTGACCGTTATTCAACTCAGCGATTCGGATAAACTTGCGGTCGGTCAAAAAGTTCTGGCAATCGGCAATCCGTTCGGCTTGGACAGAACTTTGACAACCGGCGTAATTAGCGGCTTGCAACGTCCGATTCGCGCCCGCAACGGTCGTCCGATTGAAGGCGCGATTCAAACCGATGCGTCAATCAATCCGGGCAATTCGGGCGGACCTCTGCTCGACAAATTCGGGCGAATGATTGGGATAAATTCGCAAATTTTATCGCCCGCCGGCGGTTCGGTCGGTGTCGGTTTTGCAATTCCGGTCAACATCGCCAAGCGCGTTGTGCCGCAGCTTATTCAATTCGGCGAAGTCCGCCGTCCGAAACTCGGCGCAAATCTTTACAGCGTCGAGCAATTAAAACAGCAAGGTCTCCGACTTCCAATCGAAAGCGGCTTGTTGGTGCGAAGCGTTTTGCCCGGCAGTGCGTTGGCTGGTGCAGACATTCGCGGAGTTTCACAATCGGCTAACGGCGAACTCGTCTTGGGCGATTTTATCACGGCGATTGACGGTGTGAAGTTGAGCAGTTTAGATGACCTTTATCGCTTTCTCGATAAAAAGCAAATCGGCGATACGGTTCTGATTGAAGTCTTTCGGAACGACAAAACAATGACCGTTGCCGTCAAACTTTTGCCTCTTCCGCGAGGTCGTTTGACGCGATAAATTTAGAATATTTAGAAGTTGGCGGTTGGCAGTCAGAATTTTAGATTCCGTTTGCCGACTGCCAATTTTTTTACTGATTTTTATGGAAAAAGTTGAGTTGAACGATTTTTACAACGACGGTTTTGGTTGGATTTGCAAACATTGTGAGCGCGAATTGGACGGGCAAAACCAAGTTACCAACCAAAAACATTCACGCCTGATGCGCGAAGGCGAAGCCGAAAGCAAACAACCGAAACTTTCAAATCTCGCGCTGGCAAAATGGGCTGACGCGGCACAGCGAACTCTGATGTGTCCGCGTTGCGGTATTATCGAACTCGCCGATAAATTTTAAAATAGGTTTCAAGTTTCAAGTTTCAGGTTTCAGGTTAGTTCGCAGGTGTAACGGCTTTAACCTGAAACCTGAAACCTGAAACTTGAAACTTATTGATTCAAACAACTTTTTCCTTCCACTTTCCGCGTCTGAATAAAATCGCGCTGACAACCGCCAGCATTGAAAAGGCAATTGTGATTGCCCAAAAAACGCCGTAGGCTTCGAGTCCGAATTTGTAAGCTAAAACGTAGGCAAGTGGAATTTCAAACAGCCAAAAGATAAAAAGATTTAGATAAGTCGGCGTAACCGTATCGCCTGCGCCGTTGAAAGATGTTTCGATGACCATTCCGAAACCGTAAAAAAGAAATCCGAGAGAAACTATCAGCAAACAATCGGAGGCATAATTGGCAACGATTGTTTCTGTTGTAAATATATTGACAATCGGCTTGGCGAAAACGGCGAGCAAAATGCCGACAACCGTTAAAAAACCGGCACTGCAAAAGGCGGCTGTCCAAACCGCTTTTTCGGCGCGTTCGGGTTTTCCCGCGCCAAGCGATTGACCGACGAGAGTTGCCGCCGCATTGCTCAGACCGACCGAAGGAAGAAGCGCGAAAACTATGACGCGAATACCGATTAAATAACCCGCGACGGCATCAGTTCCAAAACCCGAAATAATCCGAATCAAACCGACCCAACTCGCCATCCCGATAAGCATTTGCAAAGTTGCCGACGTTGAAAGTTTGGCAAGTTTCCAAACTAAACTCGGCACAAAAGTTAAATGTCTTGTTTGGATTTGAAAACGCCCATCGCGCCGCATCAAAGAATAAAACGCATACAAAACGCCGCAGCCGCGCCCGATGGTTGTGCCGACAGCCGCGCCCGTAACGCCCAATTCGGGAAAAATCCACACGCCAAAAATAAAACACGGCGCGAGAATAATATTTAGGACATTTGCCAGCCACAAAACGCGCATCGCAATCGCCGCATCACCCGCACCGCGAAAAATCCCGTTTATCAAAAACAAAAAGACGATGACGACATTGCCGCCGAGCATTATGCGCGTAAAGGTCGTGCCTTGCGCGATAACATTTTCCTCTGCGCCCATCAGCGCGAGAAGTTGCGGGGCAAATATCACGCCCATTGCGCCGACAACAACCGAAACGATTAAGCCTAAATAAAGAACCTGAATCGCCGTTTGCGCTGCGCCTTCCGTGTCTTTTTCGCCGATTCGCCGCGCCACCGTCGCGGTTGCACCAATCGAAACGCCTATTGCCAGCGCATAAACAATAATAATCAACGCTTCGGTCAAACCGACGACGGCAATCGCGTCCGCGCCTAGTTTGGCGACAAAGAAAATGTCCACCACCGCGAACAGACTTTCTCCCAACATCTCCAAAATCATCGGAACGGACAGAAGAAAAATCGCTTTGCCGAGCGAACCCTGCGTTAAATCGCGCTCTGTGCCGCTAATCGCTTCGCGCAAAGTAGAGAAAAAAGATTGGTGTGCTTGGACAGAATCAGCCGTCGGCACGACAGGTTTTCCCGAATTATTCAACATACAAATATTAAGTTTTTAGAAAAAAAAGAAAATGAGCAAGATTTGCTCCGCGTCATTTAAGTAAATAGCGAAACAAGAATCAACAGAAGTTTGCGGCAGTTTTAGCGGATGCGAATGATGACTTTCATAATATTTGAGAATTTAGCACAAAATTTGCGGTTGGGCAAAATCAAGAATTCAAAAATCAACTTTTTTGTAAAACTCCAGCCAAATAATTTTCCAAATTCTCAAGTGAAATTTCAGCCGAGATAAATCCGATATAATTATCAGGTCTGAGAAGAATCATAAAAGATTCGGCGGCGTTGAAAATTTCCGCGATGTGCGGATACAAAGGCAAGTGATGAAAATCTACCAATTCGGAAAATTTAGTTTCTGGGAAATCGGGCGGATTGCCGCTGCCGTCAAAAAATGTCAAAAGATGAAATTTCGGCTCGCGTAGTTCGTCATAAATGCTTGCGCCTTCAACCAAAAAATACGACATTCTATCGCCCGCTTTGACTGCGAAGTTTCCATCATTTTTACTCAAAGAACTATGACGATAATTGATACCGATTTGCGAAACACGCGGGAAAACGAACTTTTTAACCGCATCAATACTAAAAGCAAGACGGGCGATATACGGGAAAACATATATTCGTAAAAAAGCGAAAAGTGTGTTTGGATTTGCCGCCAAATTAAAAAAACGGTCGGTTGTCTCCAAAAGATTCTTCGCGTTTTCGAGCCGTTCATCATTGTAAGTTTCCAAAATTTTCGCGTCTGTCGCACCTTTCAAAACCATCGCAATTTTCCAAGCTAAATTGTAGCCGTCCTGAATTCCGGTGTTCATTCCCTGCGCTCCGGCGGGCGTGTGAATATGCGCCGAATCTCCGGCGAGAAAACATCTGCCGACGGAAAATTTATTGACGCGGCGCGTGTGGACTTTATAGGTCGAAAACCAATTGACGTTTGTGATGTCGAGGTCGAGTTCCGTATCTTTTTTAATGCGCTCTTCAATTTCTTCATATAAAACATCGCCTTCATCTTTGGCAAATTCTTCGGGAAAAGTGCCGACGATGCGCCATTGCTTTTCGCCCGTCATCGGAAAAAACGCGAGCAGCGTATCTTTCATTAAAAAAGCGTGTCCCGCGTCGTGGCTGAAATTCCAATCAATCTCGACATCGGCAACATAAAACATCCGCTCAAACGTGCTTCCTTCAAACGTCAAACCGAGCGAATGACGAACCATACTTTTCGCGCCGTCGCAACCAACGAGAAATTTCGCTTCGATTGTTTGCGCCGCGCCGTCTGCGGTTTTGATATTTGCCGTTACGCCCGATTTGTCTTGTGTGAAACTTTCGAGTTCAGTATTCCACAAAACATCTTTGCCATTTGCTTTGATAAAATCATACAAAATCTTTTCGTGTTTGCCCTGTTCGACGATAAGCACAAACGGATACGGACTCAAACCTTTGCCGATTTCACCAAATTCAACTTCGCCGCGCACTTTGCCGCCGACAACCATCCGCGCTTTGGCGGCAATCGCACCTTGCTCAATCAATTTATCAGCCAAACCAATTTGCTCATAAATCTCCAGTGTCCGCGCCTGCACGCCGATTGCTTTTGAATATGGCGTAGTCGTTTCTTTTTTGTCAAAGATAACGAAATCAACGCTGTGTCTGATTAATTGACACGCTAAAGAAAGACCCGTTGGTCCCGCGCCGACAATGATTACATCGGTTTTCATATTGTTTTTCTTGTGCGATAGTATAACCCGAAATTAAAAAATGTGCCTTTTTTCGTATTTTTTGTGATAACCTACTTAGCTGACTTAAGTTTTAATAATCAAGCGAGGAGGATTTGCATTATGGCAACAAAAAAAGACACTAAAAAACCGACAGCCAAAAAATCAATTTCTGCAAAATCGAAAAGCACTAAAAAGAGTTCATCACCGGGCATTATGGACAAAGTAAAAGATGCGGCGGGCGAGATTCTAACGGGTGCGGCGCAGGGTGCGGCAGTTGGGGTCTTGAATGTCGCGGCTGAAGCCGTCAGCGATATGTTAAGCAGCGGCGGAAAAAACACTTCGTCAAAAACCAAGACTTCAGGAAACGCAGGCACAAAGAAGACAGGAAGCACAGGCAAATCATCAAAATCCAAAAGCGCGAACGGTGTCTCTTTAAAAGCTAAAAACTCAGGCGGCGGCAGTTCCTCAGAAAGTAAAAGCACAGGCACTTCTGTAAAGAGCGATGAAACGCCGTCAAAGAGCAAAAGCACCGGCACATCAACAAAAAGCAGGAAAACTTCGGACACTGCGGGTAAATTGTCGAGCGCAAAGAGTTCGTCAGGCGCAGCTAAGAAGATTACCACGTCGCCAAGCGGCAAAAGCGGTGGTAAAAAATCTAAATAAAACTAAAAAGTAATTAAAATCTCTGGAAGTTTACTTATCTTTTCAATTTTTGCGAAGATGTATCTGTTTGTCTTGAGTAAGTTTTATGTGAAAAAGGAAAGGTAAAATACGAAATTAACATATGCAACGGGAGGCGCATCGCCATTGGCGGTTAGATTATTTGAGGTCAGAGTTTGAAGTTAATTGCTAAAAAACTTCAAACTCTGAACAGGGTTGTTTAGTTATCTTAGCGAACATACCAATTAGCCGTCGGATAGTCGCCTTGTTGTCCCCACTCAAACGTCTGTAACATATTGTTGCTTGACCGCCTCACATAGAAAAAATTCGTGTCAGGATTGGCATTCGGTCGCCACACTACGACATCTTGTCTGCCGTCTCCGTCATAATCGCCCGGCGCGGCTATGTCGCCCGCGATTCCCCAATCTATCGCCGCCGCTCCCGTCCCGCCGCCGTCGGCTTCCAAGATATACCACAACAAGCGTCCGGTAACTGTTCTCACCACACAAAAATCATTTCTGCCGTCGCCGTCATAATCGCCCGGCACAATCATATCACCTGCAAGTCCCCAATCAATGTATTGGTCATCTAAATTTGATGATTGCAAAATGATAAATTGATTCCGCCCACCGATGTTGCGACTCACAGATAAATCGTGTCTGCCGTCGCCGTCATAATCGCCCGGCACAGGAACATCTCCCGCGATGCCAAACGCTGTCGGAACGAAATCTCTGCCCGGCATAGTTGACGGACGATAGAAAAAGATACTTTGTCCGCCGCCGACTCCCGCCCGATAAACCGCCGGGTCGGCTCTCCCGTCGCCGTCATAATCGCCGACAATCCGCGGATTGTCGCCCGTCCGTCCAAATTGTTCGAGTTGAAATGTGTTACTCAAACTGCGGATAATATAAAAATTAGCTTGGTTCGGATTGGTTGGTTCATCACGCCAGACGGCAAAATCAGTTCTGCCGTCGCCGTCAAAATCGGCGGGTGTTTCAATATCGGAAGCCAATCCCCACTGAACAGTGGAAAAGTTATTTGAGCCGTTGATGGCAACCCACCAAGTAGTTATCGAACTTTGGTCTCTGGTAATAACGTAATCGCTGCGCCCGTCGCCGTTGAAATCAACATTGGTGCGATTGCGGGCGGCGGTGGCAGAAGTGGTAACGCTGATGTCGTCAATGCCGACCCATTCATCGTTGTTGACAGCGTTCGTTGTCATAATCCGCACTTCGACAACGGGTTGGTTATTGGCGGCGGCGGGTAAAGTTACGGCGACGGGCGTAACCAAAGTCGCCAAACTTGGTCCGGTGGTAGCATCGGCAATATAACCGCCCGCCACGTTGATAAAATCGCCCGTGCTTCCGACGCGGTATTGCGTATTGATTTGTTGAACCGAATTGTCGGCTGAACCATCAATATCACGCGCATTATACGAAACTCTAATATTGCTTTGTCCAGTCGTGTTTAAATAAAGAACAATATGCGGTGCATCCGCCGTTCCTGAACCGTTTAGAGCAATTGTCGGATTGGCTATTTCAAATTCAGCGACTCCGCCTGTAGCGACAGAATCGGGAGTAGTTTGATTAGCAATGACATCCACATCATTAGTTGCAAATGGAGTCAGCAAACTGCGCGGGTCAACATTTGACGGCGTAGCGGCATCATAGTTACCCAAAAAACCGACAATGCCCGGAACATTGCTCCAATCATCATTAGCGGTAATCAGTCCGATGTTTGTCCAATTTTGGCTAAAGGGCAGAGTTTGCGCGGTGTTGTTAGCTTGGACATTGCCGATTCCGACATTAACCAAACCAATTGCCAAAAATAAGGCTAAACCCAAAACGGTTAGCTTTTCCCATCTATTCCAAGACTTTTTCATTATTATTATTCTCCTCGTAAAATTAGAATTATTGTTTTTGCATATTTTGGGAGCGTAAATTACTAATTTTCGCTTTTATAAAAGGGAATATGCAATTGATTTTTGAATCCGGAAAATAATACCATAAAACGAATTTGAAATGATATGCCAAGAAGATTAAATAGAAGTTACAAGGAATTTATGTTTGGAAGGACTTTTTATTAAATACGCATTTCTGTTATAATCTGAATCTAAAGCGAGGTTTTTAATAATGCAATTAAAGATGTTTTTTTTATGGTTGATGTTGAGCCTCATTACTTCCGCGTCTTTTTACGCGCAAGACAAAGAGGACGAAGTTCTGCGGATTGACACGCAGCTTGTTGATGTGCCGATTGTCGTGACGGATAAAAACGGAAAGCCTTTGCTCAATCTGAAACAAAGCAATTTTACCGTTTATGAAGACGGCAAGATACAGGAAATCACCAACTTTTCAACTACTTCCGCGCCATTTGAAGTTGCGCTTCTGCTCGACACTTCCGGTTCGGCACGCGGCGATTTAGAACTTATCAGGCGCGCCGCCGCGCATTTCATCGCGTCCCTGCGTCCCGGCGACAGAGTTTCAATTATTGCTTTTAAGAGCGACAAAAGAGAAGATAAATCGGTTGCCGTCAGCGAAGTTCTCACGCTTTTGACCGATGACCGAAATAAATTAAAAAATGTTCTCGCGCAAGTTAAAACCAGCAATGGAACGCCCTATTATGACGGGCTTTTGCAGACTGTCGAAAAAGTTTTCAGCGAAAAACCGACAGGCGAATTTCGCGGCAGACGCGCTCTCGTCGCTCTTACCGACGGGGTTGATTCGACCAGCGTGGCGAATTTTGATGAAGTCCGCGAAAATATCGAACAAGCGGGTGTCGTTTCATATTTTATCCAAGTTGATACCCGCGAATTTTTTGAGGAAAATTTGTTAGGTGATTGCGAAAGCGCGTTACGTTTTTCCGCCGCGCAAATCAAGCGTTATTACCGCACATTTTACCCGAAGTCGAAAATCGAAAAAGTTGCCGGTTTTTGCCAACTCGGAGATTTTGAACGCCTCGACATCAGTAAAAGACTTTACGAATTAGCCGATACGGAAATGCAGGATTTGGCGAAGATGTCGGGCGGACGAGTTTTCGCCGTTGCCGATTTGAGCGAAGCGCAGAGTGCCTTTAGAAAAGTCGCCGACGAAATCGGGACAAAATACAGCATCGGCTATTATCCTGCCAACGAAAAACGCGACGGCGGTTATCGTAAAATCAAAATCGAACTAAAAGGTATTCCCGGCGGAGCGCAAATTCGGGCGCGTGAAGGCTATACCGCGCCGACGAATTAACGAATAACTTCGATTCTACAAAGATTAAAACTCGCCCAATTTCTATCGGCGGTTACAGCAGGTAAGTTTTCCAAAATTGCCAAAGCCAAACAACATCTTTCGCCGAGAAATAAACCGAGATGTTTTGTCAAAGAACGAAGTTCGGCGGCTTTTAATGCTTGTTTAGCACTAAAATTTATCACCGTCATTTTCAAATCAGACAAATTTTGCCAAGCCTTCTTTGCATCCATTCCGTCAGCAATTAGACGAGTAAAAACTTCAGCCAAATTAACCGTGCTGATTAAGGAAATTTCCAGCAAAGGCTCAACCTTATCAGCACCCGTTTCCCCATACATAAATGCCAAAACCGATGAGGCATCTAAAACGGATTTTTCATTCATTGGCAGCTGCCTCGCGTCTTTCCCGAATCAATTCATCTACGGCAGAACGTCCCGGTTTAGCATATTTTTTTACTGACTCTTGCACCCGACGCAGTATTTGTTTGCGCGAAAGAATCTGTAACGCATTATCCCGAATCTCTAAAGTTACGCTTTCGCCGATTTCAATACCTAATGCCCGCCGCATCTTCGCTGGAATAACGATTCTGCCGCCTTCGGTCACTTTTGTTTTGACTGTTAAATTATTGTCCATTGGTTTTTGAATATGACACAAAATATGTGTCGTGTCATTGTAACAACCAAATGGCATTTTTTACAAATTAAGCCAAATTTTGTGTTTGGCAATAACATCTTTTCTGACGTAGAATTAAATCTATGAACTCGAAATTTAATCGAATCGTTTTGCTGGTTTTGGACAGCGCGGGAATCGGCGAAATGCCCGACGCGGCTGATTGGGGCGACACGGGCGCGGATACGCTTGGAAATATTTTGAAATCGCGCAAGGTCAATTTGCCGAATTTGCAAAAATTGGGCTTGGCAAATATTCGTCCTTTAGAAAATTTTCCCGCAATCGAAAATCCAATCGGCAGTTACGGCAAATGCACTTTGAAATCGAACGGCAAAGACACGACGACCGGACATTGGGAAATGGCGGGCATTATTTTGAAAAAGGCTTTCCCGACTTTTCCACAGGGTTTTCCACAACGCATTATTGACGAATTTACCGAAAAAGCGCGTGTTCCGGGCGTGTTGGCAAATGTTCCGGCTTCGGGAACGGAAATCATCAAAGAGTTTGGCGAAGAACACATCCATAGCGGCAAACCGATTGTCTATACGTCCGCCGATTCGGTCTTTCAAATCGCCGCGCACGAAGAAATTATTCCGATTGAACGGCTTTATGAAATCTGCGAGATTGCCCGAAAAATTCTCGACGGTAAAGACAAAGTTGGAAGAGTTATTGCGCGTCCGTTTCTCGGCACAAATGCAAACGATTTCAAACGCACGGAAAACCGCCACGATTACGCCGTTCCGCCGCCGGATAATCTTTTGCCGCTTCTCAAAAATAACGGTTTTGATGTCGTCTGCATCGGCAAAATCGCTTCGATTTATGATAGCTTGGGTGTAACCGAGGATGTTTCCGCGAAGAATAATACCCAAGCAATTGACCAGACAATCAACGCTCTGAACGCCGAATCTCGCGGTTTGATTTTCTCGAATCTCGTAGATTTCGATATGCTCTACGGACACCGCCGCGACACGGAAGGCTATGCAAAAGCATTGGAACATTTTGACAATCGCTTGCCCGAAATTCTCTACGCAATGCGCCAAGAAGATTTATTTATCATCACCGCCGACCACGGCAACGACCCGACTTTTCCCGGTTCAGACCACACCCGCGAATACGCGCCGCTTATCGTTTATGGCAAATCTGCGCGGGCAAATATAAATCTCGGCACACGCGAAAGTCTTGCCGACATCGGACAAACGATTGCGGAAAATTTCGATTTAGAATTGAAAGACGGCGCGAGTTTTTTGAGCGAAGTGTCTTAAGATTTCCCTCAAAATCAGCAATTTGAGTAAAACGGTTTCCGTGTAAAATTATGAAAAAGAAAAGAGGCACTCAGACGCGCCTCTTATCCGGTATATTATTTAATTTCAGCAGAAATTAAGTATTTTCGCCGTTTTCTCTGTGAGTTTTGGTGAAGCCTGAGCGTAATTCAAATATTCAAATTCAACTTATTTTATCGTTTCGATTCGGTCTTAAGTTTGCGTTACAGCGTCAAAAAATATATTGACATCATATTCGTTATAGTGTATAAATCCACAACAAGCGATTATTTTAGTTGTTTGTTATAGATTTACATTACACCACTTAAACAGAGGAGAAAATATGAAGAGAAACGCGAGAAGTGTGAAACTTTTCACACTTATTTTGTTAGGAATAATTCTAATGGGTTCCTCAATAACCGCCCGTCAACAATTATTGGGACAATTAACTATTGAAAGCAATTCCGCCACATCATTTATCAAGATGAACGGCGAAACGACCATCAGCGGAAGCACTATTTTGCCGGCGACGGAAATTGTAACGCCGGGTGAATCGAGTGCTAAAATTAGTTTTGGAAAAGTTGGGCAAATCGAACTTGCGCCTGACTCCAAAATGAATTTGAACTTTAGTGAAACAACAATTAGCAGTGTTTTGACAAGTGGACAACTGACTATGGCGGCAGCACCGAATATAGGAATTACTATTCAAACGGCTGACGGCGTAGTAACAAATTCAGACCAAAGCAAAAATAGTGTTATTACAGTTGATTTTGTTAATGGTAAAACTCGAGTCAAAACTCAACTTGGAACTGCCGTATTTAATGGAACTATTACTACAGAAGGACAAACTTTTTCCGTAGGAATGCTTAATTCAACAAGTATTCACGAGAATTCACATTCTGATTCATTTGTTTCCGCTATTTTTACTTCCTTTCTAAGAGCAACACATTTTGGAAATTTAGTATTAGATAAGAATACCCAAGCCGGAACATCTGATACTAAAATATCAAATTTTGGTCATCCAGAGCATATCATCTCGCTCCATAAGTAACAAAAGTTAGTTCGACCTTAACCATTTAATCATTATGACAAAAAGAAAAGACGGCAATATTGCCGTCTTTTCTTTTAGCGCGATTGACGCTTAATGGATTATACAAACAAAGATTCGTTTTCACAATTAAAGATATAAAATTACTTATTTCAGGAATTTATATTTTTTTCGCGGGCTTGTGCCGGGTGAAATTGATTTTGGCGGTGAAAGCGGATAAAGTAGGAATCAGGAGAAAATTTTAAATGTCAAAAGAATTCGCTCGGAATTCGGGTCGCCGAGAGTGTTGTTATT
>MWVX01000572.1_pt1 | contig 11829 bp, 4 predicted proteins | sample 1047311 | NCBI WGS metagenome assembly MWVX01 (sample SAMN06349984, study PRJNA376086) | soil metagenome | isolation source: MtG-4 sample Antarctic (ecotone) soil | place: Antarctica | collected 2015-01-13
GGGGACGAGTGGACGATCACGTCGCTGGAGGAGTCGCTACGGTGCAAGAGGAACAATAGGGGCAGACGCCAGGAGCAGACGGCAGGGTCAGATGGATCCAGCAATGTTGGTGCGGGTAACGCGGCAAATGCTCCTTCAGATACAGACTTCCCTTCAGATGCAGACGGGGGATCCGCGAAACTACATGAACCAAGACGAAGCCCACTTTCTGAAGCAGACCATCTTTCTAAGGTGAACTCACTCTTAGGGGCAAACGAGCGATCCACGAAATTACACGAAATAACACGAAGTTCCCTTTCTGAAGCAGACTCTCCTTCCGCTGCCGCATCCGCGGGGGCGCCCACGGAGGGACGCCCCTACAATTATTCCGCTTCAGATTTTCTTTCTGAGGCAAATTCTCTTTCGTTTGCCAAGGAACATTTGTTTGAGGACTCAGCGCCGCCTCGCACTCCGCTTGATCACAGCATTCTGCTTAGGAACTGGCCGGGAGAACCGCGTGAATGCGTTGAGATTGTGAGGAGCATTCAAGCTGAAGCGGCGCAAGGAGTGCCGTTTGATCAGATGGCGGTCTTGCTCAATTCCCCTGGGGAGTACAGATCCCACTTAGAGGAAGCCTTCAGTCGGGCTGAGATTCCAGCTTACTTCGTTAAAGGCACAACCGCTCCGGACCCGGCTGGTCGCGCGATGCTGGCGCTCTTGTCGTGCGCCGCCGACGGACTCTCGGCACGAAGGTTCGCTGAGTACCTTTCACTTGGCCAGGTTCCTCAGCCTGAAGCGAGCAAGAATTTGGATTCGCGGTGGGTTGGGCCCAGCGATGAGTTGGTCGCAAGTGTAGTCGAAGCCGAAGACGAGGAGACAGAGAGACGGGGGGATGGGGAGACAGGAGGAAAGGGCGGCCGTCGTACGCGGCCCAGTGATCCAGGCGCGCCCGACGAACCGGCCAATTCGGAACTAGCCGCAGATCCGGAGCAGAGAGAGGTCATCGAAGGAGCTTTAAGAGCGCCGGCGAGATGGGAGCGCTTGCTCGTTGATTCAGCCGTTATTGGAGGAAAGGATCGCTGGATCCGACGGCTCAAAGGTCTCGCCAATGAGTTACTGCTGCGCATTAAGGAAATTGCGCCGGAAGAGGAGGCAAAGGTTGAGTCAATCAAAAAACAACTTCGCGATCTGGACGCGCTCAACGCTTACGCGCTTCCCCTAATCGAACGGCTGGCTAGTCTGCCCTATAAAACGAATTGGGGAGAGTGGCTTGCACATCTGCGCGAGTTGGCTGTGTACGCTCTCCGCGCGCCCGAAGGCGTTCTGGCCACCCTGGCAGACCTTGAACCGATGGAAAGAGTTGGGCCTGTTGATCTTTACGAAGTTCAACTCGTTCTGAGCCCACGGCTTCACGATTTGGGTGTAAAGCCGCCCCTACGTCGTTACGGTGCTGTCTTTGTCGGTTCCGTGGACTCTGCGCGCGGGCTTTCTTTTCAGGTGGTATTTATTCCCGGATTGGCCGAGAGGATTTTCCCCAGGAAGATTGTTGAAGATCCGATACTTCCAGATGAGCAGCGGCGAAACACTGGTACCGCCGGGCTCACTACGCGACGAGGTCGATTGGAACTCGAGCGACTTGCTTTGCGGATCGCTCTGGGTTCTGCTCGTGAGCGCGCATACCTTTCATACCCACGTATCGATGTGCAGCAATCACGTCCTCGCGTTCCATCTTTCTATGCTTTGGAAGCGCTGCGGGCCGCCGAAGGTGTTCTGCCAGGTTTTGAGGAGATAGCAGCGCGAGCCGAATCGACGACCCGTTCGCGGCTGGGATGGCCCGCGCCCGAGCGACCCGAAGCCGCCATCGATGAGGCAGAGTATGACCTGGCCCTGCTCGCGAGTTTGGTTGAAGCAAATGATGAAGGGGCTACCGGTCGCGCGCATTACCTCCTGACCGCAAATACCCATCTTGCACGAGCGTTGCGTGCCCGCAGCCGCCGCTGGCTACGTCGTTGGACGCCCAACGATGGGCTGGTGGACCCGGACGAACTGGCGCGGCAAAGCATGGCGAGTCATCAATTCTCGGCGCGATCTTTTTCGGCGACCGCGTTGCAGAACTACGCCAGTTGCCCGTATCGATTTTTTCTTAGCGCGATACTCCGGCTTGAAATGCGGCAGGAGCCTGCGGCAATTGAAGTGATAGATCCACTAACACGCGGGTCGTTGTTCCACGAGACGCAATTCGAGGTGCTTACCAATATGAAGGCGGCCGGGCTTTTGCCGCTTCGTCAAGGGCCGTCATTCCGTGGAGGCGCCTCGGACGGACAAGAAGGGCCTGCTTGGGAACGAGAAGAGGGGCTATTCTTGAATGGCGAAGAGGGGCGGACCTTGCATCGGGAGGAAGGGCGCCCACAGAGTGGCGCCCCTACAATGGATTCGATGGGGAGGGCGTTCGATTTGGTTGACAGGGCGTTGGATCGACTGGCGGGAGAGTATGAGGACAAATTGGCGCCGGCGATTCCGAGGGTTTGGGAGGACGGAATCAATTCGATCAGGGCAGATTTACGGGAATGGTTGCGCCGGATGGCTGACTCTGACGATGGATGGGTGCCGGAAAAGTTTGAATTGTCTTTCGGGCTGACTGACCGCGGGCCGCGCGACTCGGATCCAGATAGCGTAAGTGAACCGGTAGAGATCATTGGCGATCTCAAACTACGGGGCTCGATAGATCTCGTTGAGCGACACTCAAGCGGGAGGTTTCGCGTGACCGATCACAAGACCGGAAAGGCGCGCGCCGCAAAGGAAACCATCGTGGGAGGGGGCAAATACCTCCAACCGCTGCTCTACGCACTTGCCGCTAAGAAAGTACTAAACGAGGGAGTTGAGTCGGGCCGTCTCTACTACTGCACTGCTGCTGGTGGCTACGAAGAACGCGTTGTTCCTCTCGATGAATTCACCTTGCAAACGGTCACTACTGTTCTGACGACGATCAGACAAGGCCTCGCTGATGCTTTTCTGCCGGCGGCTCCGGAAGAGGGAGCGTGTGGCTGGTGTGATTTCCTGGCAGTATGCGGAGGCCTCGAAGAAGTTCGTACCCGCAATAAGCCAAAAGATCGTCTGGTGCAGTTGAAGCGGATCAGGGAATTTGCGTGAAACGCTTAAAGCCTCGCCTTTGAGGCATCGTGATGGTTTTGGAATAGCAAAAACGATCCACGAAATTACCCGAACAAACACGAAGAGTGTTCGGTGGGTCGTTGTACGTAGGAGCGACATTTGCTGGACTTGCGGAAGACAGTCGATCAGGCGGCGCGGGACCGTATTAGCGATGACCTTGATACCAATTTAGTCGTTGAGGCGGCGGCGGGCACGGGCAAAACCACCGCGCTCGTCGAGCGGATTCTTTCCGGCATCGCGTCCGGAAGGGTGAGTCTCGCCAGGACGGTCGCTGTTACCTTTACAGATTTTGCCGCGGGCGAATTGAAGCTACGACTAAGATCTGCAATCGAGGCAGCCCGGCAGAAGCACGGCGCATCACCGCGGACAATGGAATTACTGACCGGGGCGGTACGCGAGCTTGAGGAGGCTCGCATTGGCACCATCCATTCGTTCTGCGCCGATCTGTTGCGGGAGCATCCAGTCGAAGCAGGCATCGATCCCCTCTTCGAGGTTGCTCCTGACGACCTGGCGTATCCGCTTTTTGATTTGGCCTTCGAGCGATGGTTCGAAAAACAGTTGGCCGCACCGGGTGAGGGAGTGAGGCGAATTCTCAGAAGGCTTCCACGTAGAGAATTCGGTGGCAGGCGGAGTGGAACTCTGGCACAACGACCGCGTGAGAGTGGGCCAAAGCCTATCTTACGGACGGCCGCGTGGGCACTTGTAAAGGAACGCGACTTTACGACGCCATGGAAACGGTTCGACGGTTTCGCTCGCGAGGCTGACATTGATGCGCTTGTCCTCGAGTTGGAGGAACTAGGTGAGTGGTCTGAGGTCGGTCATCCGGAACAGTGGTTAACAAAGTCACTTGGTTATCTGAAACGCTTCGTTGCGGAAATTACCCGTCTCGAGTCTTTGGGTAACCCTCGCGATTATGATGGCATTGAAGCACGATTGTTTGGGTTGCTTGGGGGCTGGGGACGGGCCAAAGATTGGAAAGCCTACTACGCAAGAGACAGTTTTCCCGCAGACGAGATCAGAAACCGTCGTGACGATCTCAAGACGCGCGTCCAGGGGTTCGTCAACAATGCAGGGGCCGATCTTGCGCCTCGACTACGTGAAGAGCTCTGGCCGATCGTTGAAGAATTTGAACAATTAAAGGAGCGCGCGGGCTTTCTCGATTTTCTCGATCTCCTCCTCCGTGCTCGCAACCTAATCCGGGACAATCGCGACATCCGCACTGCATTGCAGCACCACTTCACTCATGTCTTCGTTGACGAATTTCAGGATACTGACCCTCTGCAAGCCGACATCCTAATGTTGCTTGCCGCAGATGATCCCGATCACGAGGATTGGCGCCAGGTACGACCAGTCCCGGGAAAGCTCTTCATTGTGGGTGATCCCAAACAGTCGATCTACCGTTTCCGACGAGCGGACGTCGCTCTTTACCAGGAAGTTAAGCGGCAAATAGTGGCCTCCGGAGGCGCGTTAGTTGAGTTGAATGTTAGTTTTCGTTCCGGGCCGGAGATTCAAGAGGCCGTGAATGCTGCTTTCGCGCCAGTTATGTCTGATGAGTCTTCAACCCAGGCCCATTATGTCCCCCTCGCGCCGTTCAAAACCGCTGTTGATACTCAACCCGCGATTGTAGCCCTCCCAGTCTCCCAACCATACGGCGACTTTGGAAGAGTTGTTGATTGGAAGATTGATGAGTCGTTACCCAAAGATGTAGCGGCATTTTTAGATTGGATGGTGAACGAGAGTGGTTGGACGGTTACCGAACGGGAGCGGCTAGGGCGAGTGCCACTTCAGCCTCGACACATTTGTCTTTTGTTCCGGCGTTTGCGTCACTACTCCACTGATGTAGCCAGGCCATATGTGCAAGCTCTTGAAGCTCATCGGATACCACACCTATTGGTTGGCGGCAGTTCCTTCCACTCGCGCGAAGAGGTGGAAGCGATCCGCAACGCACTGACTGCGGTGGAGTGGCCCAATGACGAACTCGCGGTCTTCGCTACGCTTAAAGGACCACTCTTCGCCTTCACCGATTCGCAATTGCTGGCCTATCGCAGTCAATGCTCGACCTTGCACCCTTTTAAGAAGCCACCTGAGCAGGACGCTGGGGCAGGAGACAGGAAACAGGAGCAGACGGCAAACTTGTCTGGATCTCTGGGCGACCCGGGCGCTAGCGCTCACGGTTCTGACGAAGTTGCTGAAGCGCTTGGGATCTTGAGGGAACTTCATCGCTGGAGGAATCGCCGTCCTATTGCCGACACGGTGGGAACACTCCTGGCCCAGACACGCGCTCACGCCGGATTTGCCAACTGGCCCACTGGTGAGCAAGCACTTGCGAACATCATGCGTCTGACGGACATGGCTCGCCGAGCGGAGCGCAACGGGTTGATCTCTTTCCGGGCGTTTGTCGACTGGCTTGATGAGGAAGCTGAGAGCGGGGATATCGGCGATGCACCGATCATGGAAGAAGGAGTCGACGGCGTGCGCATTATGACGGTGCATAAAGCGAAGGGGCTGGAGTTTCCTGTTGTAGTGTTGGTCGACATCACGGCAAAAGATTCGCGCGAGCCTTCCAAATGGGTCGATCACGCATCCGGATTGAGTGCGATCAGGGTTGCAGGTTGCACTCCGATCGAAGTCCAGGAGCATGCAGAGGAAGAGATGCGGATTGAAAAGGAAGAGGCGGCCAGAGTTCTTTATGTGGCTGCCACTCGAGCGCGGGACCTCCTGGTGGTGTGTGCAGTAGGAGACGGTGCATACGAAGGATGGTTGGCGACGCTGAACCCGGTACTGTATCCACCAGAGGATGTCAGCTTCAAACCGCAATCAACACAGCCCAACGGCTGTCCTCGGTTTGGGGTCGACAATGTAGTTGGACGTCCGCACAAAGCAGTGCGGCCACGGGGTTCGGTGAGTCCAGGCTTGCATCGGCCCAAAGCGGGCGAGCATCGCGTGGTCTGGTGGGATCCTTCGGTACTCAAGCCCATTAGTCAGGGCAATACTCGCTCGAGATTGACGGAGTTTCTCAAAGAAGATGACAACAAGGTTCGATCAGAGGAGGGAATTCGAGTTCATGAAGAATGGCAGAGACAGCGCGCGAGTATTCGCCAGGTAGCGGGCAAACCGGAGTGGACAGTAGTAACTGCGACCGCGCACGTCGCAAGGCCGCGGGGCGTTGAAACGACCGAGCACGGCGAGCAGGTCGACGTGTCCAAACCCGCGATCGTAGGTGAAGTCGCAGTTGAATCTATAGAGATTGCATTCTCCAGACCGCACGGAAAACGCTTTGGTATCCTGGTTCACGCCGTTCTCTCCGTCGTGCCACTCAATTCGGACTATGACGCAATAGCAGAAGTCGCGCGGGCTCAGGGGCGAATCTTAGGTGCTACGCAGGATGAAGTTGCCGCCGCGGTGGAGACCGTGCATCGTGCCCTTCGTCATCCTCTAATGCAGCGAGCGGCTGCGGCGGCGAAACTGGGGCGGTGTCGGCGAGAAGTTCCCGTCGGCCTGAAGCTCGAGGACGGAGTGATGGTTGAGGGTGTGATAGACATTGCGTTTCAGGAGCAAAGGCCAGACAGTCCATGGACGGTGATAGATTACAAGACTGACTTTGAGGTTAAAGGCAGGCTTGAGGAATACCGGCATCAGGTTTCCCTGTATGCTCTAGCAATCGCGCGCGCGACGGGGTTGGAAACGCGGCCTGTATTGCTCAGGCTGTGAATTCTTAGCAGACTGAAAATAAACACGCTCCACGAAGCAACACGAAACCGCACGAAACACGCTGAAACTGATCACTCAAGCTCTTCCCCGGACCGCGGGCGTCCCGCCCGCTTCGAGAACCGCAGGGCGAGGATCTGGCAAAGTGGTCGAAAAGGGAAAGCAGCTCCATTGGACCATACCAATCGCATAGGATTGCTGAATCGCATTTTTTCCCGCGGAGTGTTCTGCTCTCGAATGGCCCGCCTGCCCGTCCTCCTAAAAGGCCCTTCCACCAATTCCGTTAACCGCTTCATCACACTTGCTCCTGGGATGCTATGGGAAAGATGGTCTAATGGATGTCTAACAACGAATGCAGGCCGATCTGGACCATTCCATCCCATAGGTTTCTTGACTTGGCGTTTACTTAGAACGGTTGGCTGTTCGCAGGCTGAGAGATTACCTTGTCTAAACCTCGATACGGCTCAAATCTTCTATCGCCAGACAAGCGCTTCTGAGAGGTAAGCCAGACATGAGGAGCACCGCATGCAAAAGTCAGGCTTGCAGGGCGGCTGCGGAAAAAAGTTCGTCTGATGCGCGTCGAGCAAATAGTAGATACGGTTAATTCTCACTGAGGTTGGATGATCGGAACATTTCTTCAAGACATTCGGTACGGGGCGCGCATGTTGCGAGCCAAGCCGGGATTTACTCTTGCCGCTGTGCTCACGATGGCACTTGGCATAAGCGCCAATGCTTTGTCTTCAACGTCGTCAACGGCGTCTTGCTGCGCCCACTTTCATACCACGAGCCAGAACGCTTAGTCAGACTCTGGGAAACGATCCCGGACACGGTGCCGCCTTCGAAATGACATCGCTCCCCACCCTGAGCGACTGGCGCGCCCGCAGTAGCGCGTTCGAGGAGATAGCCGCGTGGGAACGTGCCGCTCCAGTAACGCTTACCGGCAGCGAACCCGCCGAAGAGTTGACTGCCAACTTCGTCACCGCCAACTTTTTCCATCTCCTGGGGGCGCCGGCACGACCAGGCCGAACTTTTCTTGATGCGGAGCAGACGCCGGGCCAGGTTCGTGTGGTCGTCCTAAGTCATGGCCTTTGGCAGAGTTTGTTTGGCGCGCGAGCTGACTCCGTCGGCGCGCTCATCGAGCTTGAGGAGCGGGCGTACCGGGTGATAGGGGTGATGCCTCCCGATTTCAAGAGCCGACTGGTGAGACCGACATCTGGCTGCCCATGATGCTCGAGGACGCAGGAACTGTCTGATTACCTCGGACGAACACGGTGAACAAGCGTCTTTTATAACCATTAACAGGCTATGTCAAGAGGAGCACTGTTAGCGGGAGAAAGCGTGTGCCACCGAGGCAGCATTTCAGAACCAAAGACCTATTTGCCGCCCATTCTCCCACCAGATTTGGTTGCTCTTATAAATTTATTGCCATAGGCTGAGCGTGTTTTTATATCTGGGCGAAATCGTGAGGCAAGTATATGGAAATACAGATTGCTCTCCCTTCAGGAACCAACAGCTTGCAAGAAGTGAAGGAAGCTTTAGAAGCGAATCCTGACTACGCGGCATTAGATCTGCACCTGGAACTCAGAACGGCGAAGGTCAAGTATCGCAGCGTCGATCCAACTATCTTAGTGGCGATTGTTGGGGCGGCCGGTACTGGTATAGGAGCCCTGATTACAGGGTTGTTGCAAATGCGACAGCAGCTATCCGCCAATAAAGTAATACTGGAAACGCAGGGCGGTCAGAAGTTGGAAGTGCCCGCTAATACTCCGCTCGACAAGATCGATCATCTGCTTGATAGATTGAGCCAGATGAACGAGGTGAAGAGGATTTCAGTGGAATAGCTCCGGCAAGGAACCAAACCTTAGGCGATTAGATCATAATGCCTCGAGTTGATGTTCGCGCTTCAGACGCTCAATCATCCCCGATAGGAGAGTGCGCGATTACCAGCTTAACTCTGGTTCCGCTTGGAACTCTTTGGTTTGCCGCCGGTTGCTGCCTCATGACGGTTCCGCCGATGATCTCTCTACCATCAGGCGTTTTACCCGACGCGGGCATGTCGTCATAACTAATATCACGGTCGTCCACAACGAGACCCTGAGCTTCAAGAACCCTTTTTGCAACCTCAGGCTTCATGCCGAAGACATTTTGGACCCTTACGGTCGGGACTTGGGGCGGGATTGCGACAACGAGAAGAATACGTGACCCTTCGCGCACTCGGCTCCCAAAAGGAGGTTCCTGGTGCGCCACCGTGTATGGGTTGTAAGCAGAATTCTCCTGGTATGTAACGTCAGGACTGAGGTTTACGGCGGATATGCGCTGACGAGCCTGATCTATCGTCATGCCGACGTAGTTTTCCACGTTTACCCAAATGATTGGAACTGCTATCGTAAGCTCCACTTTCACGGGGCAGTTTTCGGCAAACTGACTACCAGGTTTTGGTTTCTGCCTAAGCACTGTTCCTTCCGGATCCTTATCGGTCTGTTCAGTCTGAATCCGATCCACCCTTATTCCCAACACCCTCAGAGCGGCTTCTGCTTCTTCCCGGTTGAGTGGCCTGCTATTGCGTGGGCGAAAGTCAGGGATAGTGAGGGGGTTTTCTCCGACCGAGCGGATTACAAGATCGACTACCGTACCCGGAGCAACCCTCGTCTTCTTCGGCGGTTTCTGCTTAAGCACTTCGCCAACTGATTTACAACTCGCTTCCTGATCGATCGCTCCCACCTTCAGATGTTTGTTTGTAATTTTCCTTACCGCTGTTTGTTGCTTGTCGTCGATTACGTCGGGAACCTCTATCCCCCCACCGATAACCAGATCGATGGCGGAGCCGCGGGCAGCAGGCATGCCGGCATTTGGGCTTTGCTTAATCACGATGTACGTGGATTTCTTCTCCGGGTCATCTATTCTCCCGGGAACAAACCCGGCAGTCTGCATGGCGCTGAGAGCCTGAGCGAATGTCATATTCAAAACGTTCGGTACAGTACCGGCGGTAACAGGCGGATCGCTAGGAGGCTGGCCGTCAGGGCGCTGTTGGAAGGGACGCTGGGGCGGTTCAACATACTGGCCTTCCGTAATCAGTCGTGCATTCTTTGCCTTTTCTCCCTGCTTGAAAACTTCGGGTTCGAGTTGCAAATAGGTCGCGGCCAGGGCGGCTGCCAATTGCGGCTCCTCTTTTTGTATGAGTAGAGCCAGAGGGTAGTAAGGGGCAGGCTGCTCGGGCCGAGCTTTTATGGCCAGCCGATAGTTTTCTTCAGCAGACCGTTTATCGCCACGGTCATCGAAAAGGTCGCCGAGATTGAAATACGCTTCGGCGAAATCTGAATGTGCATTTATAGCTTGCCTGTGTTGACGCTCCGCCCTCTCGTAAGCTGCGCTCGCTTCAGACGGGTTGCCCTGCAGGTGAGCCACGTTTCCCAGTCCCTGATAGGCCCGCCCCAGATCCGTGACGGGAAATGGATACAGTGAATTAGCTTGCTGAACGGATTCGAGGGAGCGCGTCGCCTCAGTGTAATGCGTTCTGGCTTTCAGAAGTTCCCCTATCGCCTGCGCAATATCGCCTTCAGCCAATGCGGTTTCGCCAAGATTCGTTTGGACGGTCGTCCCTGCGCGTGGGCCAACCTGGGCGCTGGAGGTAACTTGCGCCGATTGCAATGCTGACTCATAACGATTCCTCGCTTGAGCGAGACGCTTCCTGGCTTCAACAAAGTCTCGCTTGTCCTTGGCGATCTCGGCATAGTCCAGATTCAAATTTCCGGAGGCGTTCAGCGCCGGCACTGATTGTGAATCTGTAGCCGAGAGGGTTCCCAGTAATTGTTGGGCTCGCTGGAGCCGTCCGGTTAGGCGATAAGCTTCAGCTTTGTCTACGTCAAAGGTCCCCAGCCTACGCCCCGACGGGGCTAGCTCCTTCTCGTATGCAAAAACAGCCATCGCGCCCTGGTCCCAGTCGCTATAAACGTTGCCGAGAACAGCATTGCTGCCGGGTTCATTCCTGAGTATGGCCCGCTGCCTGGCGTCCGTAAAACTCTGACTCCTTTGTTCTATCGTTGGGAAATGAGGAATTAGGTTTTGGGCGGAGTAAGTAGGCTGAGCGGTCAGGATAACTTTGTTGGTCCAATCGAGCACGGAAAGCACGCGAGTCTCCGTCGCCTGCACCGGACGATCAAACCCGCTGGTGAGAGTCAGCTCTTCCAATTCTCTGATCTGCCCTTCTTGAGTCGATGACCTCGGCGTGACTATCGGCGGCGGAGTTGGCAGGGTCACAGGAGGGCTCGGGCCTGGGTTGCCTTTGACAGTGATACTAAGTGGCCAGTCCAATTGGAACTGAGTGCAGCCTGGTTCACTCTGGCAATCCAAACAGATGGCGTAAACGTTTGCTCTGTATTGACCCGGCAACAGTTGCTTCGCATCTATTTGCAAACTTGCCTCTACTGGAAGGCTTGTGTGCGCCGGAATCTCTGGCTGTTTCTTGACGAGGAGTTGTAGCCACGGGGTCCGATCCGACGTGCGAAACTCAAAGTAATGCGATTGCTTGCAGTCATTCAGAATGTAATAAGTACCGCTGACAGTCGTGACCTGTCCTGCTCGAACATCCACAGCGCGACCGGTTTGTACCTGGCCGGAAACCTTATGAGAAAAGGCGGTAAGAAGCGGAGACGGGGATAGCGTTCCTGATCCAATCAATTCCGCGATCTGACTGTCAGTCCGCCCCAATCCGGCCAGCGTAAATCTGCCTTCCTCGAAAGGGACCACTCCTTCAAGCACAACTACCGTTGAACGCTCCTCGCCTCTTAAGACGTTAAACTCATACTCTGTTCCTTTAGGGCCCAACCGAACATAAGTCCCTTTGGATTCGAAAGCCCCTTTGACTTTCACCCAAATTTTCCCCCACAATCTATTGGTCGAAGAGACACCAACCTTCGCGTTGGCGTCAATAATTACTTCTTGGTCTCTCTCAGCGATCGGAGCGTCGAGGAA
>MWVX01000573.1_pt1 | contig 11820 bp, 9 predicted proteins | sample 1047311 | NCBI WGS metagenome assembly MWVX01 (sample SAMN06349984, study PRJNA376086) | soil metagenome | isolation source: MtG-4 sample Antarctic (ecotone) soil | place: Antarctica | collected 2015-01-13
CTGCTCAATGATGCGTTCGCAGTTACTGCATATTACTGCGATGGAGTGGTGGTATTTGATGTGGCTGAACCCGATAATATGATTAAGGTTGCCTCGTATGATACCTGGCCGTTCACTTGTTATGGTTATAATGGTACATGGGGGGCATATCCTTATCTGCCATCAGGAAACCTGATACTTTCAAATATTGAAGACGGTTTGTTTGTACTTACCCCCACCTACGTGCAGGCATGCCGGCTTGAAGGAAAAGTTACTGACAGTATTACAGGCATACCATTGATTAATGCAAAAGTTCAGATGATTGGTGCTGAGGAATATGACTACACTGACCTCAGTGGGGTTTACAAAACAGGTACCGGCATTGCAGGAACATATGGTGTTAAGGTTACCTATCCGGGATATGAAACAAAAGTGATTAACAACATTTTACTTGAGAATGGAATAACAAGTGTATTGGATATTCAGCTAAAGCAGAGCACTTTGATTACATTGAATGGTACGGTGGTTGATTCTGCCACAAATTATGCTGTTCCATTTGCAAATCTGCACTTTGATGATGAAGTAGGATTTACTTATGATGTTACCGCAGATGCATCAGGAAGCTTTTCAATAGCGGATTTCAACACAAATGCCTATGCCATATATGCAGGCAAATGGGGACATGAAACCCGCAAAGATTCTGCGTGGATTTCCATATCATTAAATTCGCTTTTAATAAAAATACCGCGTGGATACTATGATGATTTTTTGTTCGATGAAGGATGGACAACAATGGGTAATGTGATTTCAGGTAGCTGGCAGCGTGTAATGCCGATCGGTACTGACACGCTATACTCATCCTATAATCCCTACGCGGATGTTATAAGTGATTTTGGAAATGAATGCCTTGTTACAGGCAACAACAGTGCTTATGCTGATGCAGATGATGTGGATAGCGGATATACCACCATTACCTCACCCGTTTTTGATCTAAGCTTCTATGCCGATCCGCACATAAAATATAACTACTGGTTTTCTACATCGAATGATTCCATTGGCAATGATTCAATGATTGTTTTTCTTTCCAATGGCATCAGCACAGTACCGGTTAAAGAATATAGCCTGATGAATGCACCTCAGGCACAATGGGCACCGGATGAATTCACTGTATCGGACTTTATTCAGCCTACTAATAATATGACGGTTGCATTTTATGCTTCAGATCATCCTGCTGAAAATATATTAGAGGCCGGGATTGATCAATTTATGGTGACTGGAAATATGCTTTCAAGCGGAATGGAATTTTCAGCTTCCGGTCATTATTTGTCGGTTTTCCCTAACCCCTTTCATCAAACTGCTATCATTCAGTATAACGTTTCTGCCCTTAACGGAAAGAATTTCACCCTTGAAGTTTTCGATATCATAGGAATTAAGATATCGGAGATCTTTCTAAAAGAATTATCTGGAACTGTTACTATCCGGAATGATTTTGCTGATGGAATGTATGTTTTAAAGCTTGCAGCAGATGGAAGGATCGTTGATCATCTTAAAGTGGTTAAATCGCATTGATGTCACATGATATCCGGGACTAAGGAAAGCATCCCGGATCATACGGATATTTAGTATTTCCCTCAATTATTTCTGATCTGCTGTGATGACCTGTAGCCGGACCGGAAAAATGAAACCGTAAGCAGGACCCATCCAGCAATAAAGCTCAGACCACCGAGCGGGGTAATCATACCTGCAGCACCCAGTGAAGAATTAATAGCGAGAACGTACAGGCTTCCGGAGAACAGAATGATTCCGCTTAAAAACAGATAGCCTGCTGCTATCGGGTATTTGCTTTTATTTTTTTCAGTGAAAATCCCGCAGATGATTAAAGCAAATGAATGGTAAAACTGGTACTCAACGGCTGTATGAAATATCCTGAGATTTTCTTCACTCAATACAGATCTTAATCCGTGGGCAGCAAAGGCGCCAATGATCACCCCGGTTGCTCCGCCAATGGTGCCGGCGGCTAAAAAGATGGTTTTCATTACATGGGAATAATGCCCCGAATGTAGATCATGAGAAATGATTTGCTTTGTGAATTAAGGAAATCACCATAATTTCAGTCAGCGTTATGAAAATATACACACGCAAGGGTGATGCCGGCACCACCCAGCTTATTGGCGGGACCCGTGTTCCCAAGCATCATTTGCGCATCGAATCCTATGGTACCGTTGATGAATTAAATTCCTGGCTTGGATTAATAAGAGACTCATTTAATGATGATCATTCAAAGCATATGTTAAAGGAGATCCAGGACCGCCTGTTTACACTTGGTTCACGGCTGGCAAGTGATCCTGATGCATCGCGGATGCAGTTGCCGGATATGAGTGAGGAGGATGTTACGAAGCTCGAAAATGAAATGGATAGTATGAATGAGGCAATCCCTGAATTGAAATCTTTTGTATTGCCTGGAGGAAACCCTGCGAATTCTATGTGCCACATTGCACGCTGTGTTTGCAGAAGAGCGGAGCGGCTTGCCTCTCAATTAAATGAACAGCGGGAAACAGAGCCTCTCATTTTAAAATACCTCAACCGGCTTTCTGATTACCTTTTTGTGCTGGCAAGATACATTTCCTTCATTTCAGGCAGTGAGGAGATTGCCTGGAAGCCCCGCCTGTAGGCGCTTTCATGACGTTTATTAACGCTTCAGGATATCATGGTAATAAATTTTGTCAATTGAAGTATTCGGTTACTTTTGCGGAAAATTAAACCTCCTCCCTAAGAAAAAAATGTATTGGACTTTAGAACTTGCCAGTTACCTTGAAGATGCTCCGTGGCCTGCTACAAAAGATGAATTAATTGACTTTGGCATTCGCTCTGGCTCCCCGGTGGAAGTTATAGAGAACCTGCAGGAGCTCGAGGATGAAGCAGAGGTGTATGAGGGTATCGAAGACATATGGCCCGACTATCCTACCCACGATGATTTCTTTTTTAATGAGGATGAATATTAAAGGTTATCCCTTCCGCCCATAATGGAAAATATTCAATCCACCAATACATAGTTCCGGAATTCAAAAGGCCGCCGGCCTGTTGTTGATTCAATCGCATTCAATAATTTATATTTCAAAGGTATTTTTATGTGAGCCTGGTCTGGAGTAAAATCCCAGTTCAATCTTTCAATCCTTTCGCGCATTACCCCTGGATGCCCACCTTTCAGTCTTTCAATCGGGAATTTTGCGGTGTAATCAAATTGTGTTCTACCACCCTCAAACTTTTTTACCCACTCATCGTTGTGCCACAGCCGGTGAAATGATTTTGCACGCTCAAGTTCTGATTCCGGACCCCGGACTTTTCCATAATGAAAAATTCTCGCATCAATTTTTTTAACCTGGAGGGGAGCAGGGTTTTTATTCTGGTGCAATGTTGCCACAGACATAAATTTTCTGAATCCCTGCGCATCTCTGAATGAGCGAATAAGCTTGTTGTTTCTGATCATCCTTACTTCGAAAGGATAAATCCCGCGCGATCCGGGCTTTGCTATATAATCATAGTTTCCGAAAAAGTGAAGCCATTTGAAAAGTAAACCGTCAACTGAAGAATCTTTCAGATACCTTTCTGCTGCGTTTTCAATGACTGGCAGGTCATCTTCATGAACCACTTCATCACCCTGTATGTAAAAACCCCAGTCACCGGTGATGGCATCCAATGCGATGTTGGTTTGCTTTGCAAGTATTTTTCCTCCCTCCCGGAGCGAATCATTCCAAACCGTATCAATGATGCGGATTTTAGAAGGATGGAGCTTAGCAATTGCTTCTCGCGTTCCGTCATCACTCTGCCCCGCTGCCACAACCATTTCATCACAAACCGGCAGAATGGAGAGAATTGATTCGCAAAAGGGATAGTTAAGCCTGAATCCATTCCGGATAAAAGTGAATCCGCTGATTTTCATCGGTTGAAGAGCACCATGTATGCTCTATGCATTATTAAGGATAATATTTTCAGCAAACCGGAGATCAAATGGAGTGGTGATTTTAAAATTAAGCTGGTCCCCTTCAACCAGGTTGATTTTAATGCCTGCCAGTTCTACAACAGAAGCATCATCAGTAAAGGCTTCGTTAAAATTTTGCTTGTATGCTTTCTTGAGCAGCTCTGCGCTAAAGCATTGAGGGGTTTGGATGATTTTATATTTCTGACGCAAGCGATTGCGGCTGCCAGCCTTCACCACCTCCCGAATTGAATCTTTGAAATCGATTGCCGGCACTGCATTTCCTTTTTCACGAACCATTTCCTCACACTTCATCAGTAATTCTCCTGATACAAAGGGACGGCACGCATCCTGAACTGCTATTAATCCATCCTCCCTGATCAGCTTAAGAGCATTTTTAACTGAATGAAAACGGGTGGCGCCTCCCTTCGTTATTCTTACCGGAATCTTTTTAAGAAATTTTTTCCTGATTTTCTCCCAGCGGGCAAATTCATCTTCTGGTAATGCGATGATGAATTGCGCATCACTCCATACATCCAGAAATGATTTTATGGTATGAACGATCACAGGCGTTCCTGCAAGCAATAAAAATTGTTTGGGAACCTGCGAATTCATACGCGTTCCAAAGCCGGCAGCAGCAATGATCACATGTTTTTTGTACAAAGGAATTTGATTGAGAAACTAATGTCTAAATATCGGAAGTAACACTGATAGTTGTTCCCCGGCAGGAAAATTTATTTACATGATCAGCATCGCATCGCCATAGGTAGCAAACTTATATTTTTCTTTAACTGCCACCCTGTAACATTCCATTGCAAGGTCATATCCTGCAAAGGCGCAAACCATGATGAGTAAACTGGTTTTCGGCAGGTTGAAATTGGTGATCATGGAATCAGCAATGGTGAATTCATATGGGGGATGAATAAATAGATTGGTCCATCCCTCAACCGGCTTAACGTATCTGTGTGCTGACACTGCCGATTCAATACCCCTCATGGTGGTGGTTCCAATTGAGCATACGTGTGCCCCATTATCAATTGCCCGGTTAATGATCTTGCACGCCTCAGCATCGATTTTAAAATACTCGGCATCCATTTTATGCTTTGACAGATCTTCTACCTCGATCTGCCTGAAAGTGCCCAGGCCGGTGTGGAGTGTTAGTTCTGCAAATTCAACTCCATTGATCTCAAGCCGTTTCAGCAATTCCCGGCTAAAGTGCATTCCAGCTATGGGCGCAGCAACGGCGCCCTCCATTTTTGCATACACCGTCTGATAACGCTCATGGTCTATGGGCTCGGGCTTTCGCTTAATGTATTTCGGAATGGGTGTTTCACCAAGTGAGTAAAGTGTCTCCCTGAGCTCGTCATCAGTACCATCATAAAGGAAGCGAATGGTTCTTCCGCGCGATGTAGTGTTATCAACCACTTCAGCAACCAGCATTCCGTCAGTACCGAAATAGAGCTTATTGCCTACACGTATTTTTCGTGCCGGATCAACAAGCACATCCCATAACCGCATCTGATGATTGAGCTCACGCAGTAAAAACACTTCGATCCTCGCCCCAGTTTTTTCCTTACGGCCATAAAGCCGGGCAGGGAAAACTTTGGTATTGTTCAGCACAAAGCAATCTTTTTCTCCGAAGATGTTCAGTATTTCTTTGAAATGCTTATGCCTGATCTTGCCGGTCTTCCGGTCTACGATCATCAGCCGTGAGTCATCCCGGTTTTTGGTTGGATACTGAGCAATAAGTGATGCGGGTAAATCAAAGCGGAATTGGGATAGCTTCATTGAGGGTTCTTAATAAATTACGGTTTATTAAAAGAACCTGTCACAGACGTTAAGAGATTGTGAAGGTTTTAAAAACGGAGCGCAAAGATATACTTTTAGCTTACGCATAAAAATTTGTTTTTTTTATTTTTTGATTGGAAACAAAAGGAGGTGTCAGAATTATCAGTTTGATATGCCGGGTAAAATACCATTCCGGTAATTAAAGAATGACCGCAGGGCTGCTGGCTAATTTTTTTAATTGTTATGCATCAGCATAAGCGGGATTGCAGGCGGCAGCCAGAAAAGCGTGAAATAAAACAAACATTCTTGGGATGCGCCCTTATCATCAGAGTATGCTGCAAAAGCGTCAGCTGATTCAGTAAACTCTTTCGATAGCATTAAATTAAATTAGGTTTGTACCATGCAAATTCTTTTCAAGATCTTCTCAGAATCGGTGTCATTGGCCATCAGGGAATTGCGTGTTAATAAGCTGCGGACATTTCTTACGCTTCTCGGAATCTCCATCGGCATCTTCTGTGTAATCTCAATATTTTCTTCAGTGGATTCACTCGAAAATAATCTGCGGCAGGGAGTCAGCAAGCTCGGTAATAATGTGGTGTACATCAACAAATTCCCATGGGGACCTGAGGAAGGTGAAACAGAATATGCCTGGTGGAAATTCTGGAACCGCCCCTTTGCAACATACGATGAGATGAAGCGTGTTCAGGAGCGTGTCACAAGTGCTGAAGCTGTTGCCATCTCTATATGGACGAATGGCCCGGTTCTTAAGCACCGTGACCGGAACGTAAAGAACGCCACCATCAACGGTGTATCGCAGGATTTCGATAAGGTGATGGCATTGAACATTAAAGCAGGAAGGTATTTCAGTCCGTCAGAAAACTTTTCCGGTGCACGGGTGGCAATCGTCGGCAGTGACATACTGGATAAATTATTTCCCGGCAATGTGGATCCGCTCGGTCAGTACATAGAATTTATGGGCGACCAGGTGACCGTGATCGGCATTTTTGCCAAGGAAGGAAAGAGCCTGGTTCAAACGAGTAATGATAATGTGGTCATGATGCCCTACCACTACCTCACGAGTAAAATAAAGGTTGATGGCTTTCAGGCTGAGCCGACAATCATGGTAGCTGCTAAGGAAAATATTTCTATCATGGAGCTTAAGGACGAGCTGCGGAGTACCATGCGTGCGATAAGAAGAATTCCGCCCAGGCGTGATGATAACTTTGCGATGAATCAGATCAGCATTATTTCAGGTCAGATATCTTCCATCTTCGGTGTGTTTGATATCATTGCAATTATTATCGGCGGCTTTGCAATCCTTGTTGGCGGCTTCGGCATTGCCAACATTATGTTTGTTACAGTACGAGAGCGAACCAATCTTATTGGAATAAAAAAAGCGCTGGGGGCAAAAAATTATTTTATAATGCTTGAGTTTCTTACAGAGGCCATTATCTTATCAGTGCTGGGTGGCATCATGGGGTTGTTACTGGTATTCATTGTTTTGCAGGTTCTCTCCTCTGCCATGGACTTTACTTTATCGCTTAATGCAAAAAATATTTTTTGGGGGATTGTTACTTCATCTGTTATCGGGCTTATTGCCGGAATTGTTCCTGCTATCATGGCTTCCCGCATGAACCCGGTAAAGGCAATCAGGTTCAAATGAGTTGTATGGATCTATAAGGTGAATATGATTGTGAAAGAAAATGTTGCAGGAACTATTGAGGAGGAATCTATTTTCATTCCATTTCTTGAAAATGATTTACTGCATCTCAAGAGATTTTGTGGCAGCGCCACTGGTCCTGTGGTTTTTATGCTGCATGGCACCATTGAAAACGGAAGAATTTTTTATTCGGCAAATGGTAAAGGACTGGCTCCTTTTTTAGCCTTACATGGTTTTGATGTGTTTGTAGCTGATCTGCGGGGCAGAGGTAAAAGCACTCCCCCTATTAACCGCTATTCCCGGTATGGGCTAACAGAGAGCATACTGGAGGAAATACCTGCCTTTATCAGTGAGATAAAAAAGATCAGGGATAATGCGCCGCAGCATTGGATTGCTCACTCGTGGGGGGGCATACTGTTGTTGTGCACCCTTGCCCGTAAGCAAATACAAGCTGATATTTCTTCGGTTATTTTCTTCGGCACTAAGCGACTCATCACCATTTGGGGCCTCAGGAAATTCCTGTTGATTAATATTTTCTACAATTATATTTTCAGTGCTATGGTCAGCCTTTACGGATTTGTGAATCTGAAAAAATTTGGAATGGGGAAAGAAAATGAAACTGATAAGGCAAGGCGGCAAACATATGAATGGGTAACAAAGGATCAGTGGAAAGACGAGGATGGTTTTGATTATGGAAAAGTATTGCGGAACTTAACGTTGCCCCCTGCTCTATTTATTGCCGGTGGAGGTGATGAGGTGCTCGGCCATCCTAAGGATGTAAAGCTCCTGATGCAGGAAACCGGCAAGAATCGTGATGCATTTTATCTTGCTGCAAGATTAAATGGCAACCTCCATGATTATGATCACATCACGATGCTTACCCATCCTGATGCCCCGCGCGACCATTTTCAATTTGTTATGAACTGGCTGCTTCTGCACCATAACCCATGATATTTTTCCGGTATCAATGAATGCATCTAGCTGATATGGATTGCATGGTGCAATATGGGATGCTGGCAATTGCAGACAGCGATTTTTCTGTTCTGCTTAAGCAATCATGTTTACATGGTCAGAAAAAATTTCACACACTTAGTGGACAATTCATGTGAAGCTGTTGTGAACAATTTTTTATTCCGTTTTGTGTAAGTGCTGCTTTCATTTTAATTTTCTTTGGTGTTCTTACCTGAAGATATTATTCACACCACACAAACACACGAACACTTTAGACATGGCTGAATCATTGGATGAGCTGAATAAACTCAGTGGCCGCTCACGGTTGCTTCGCAGGAAGTCAGAAGGCGATCTTAGTACCTTTTTATTTGGAAGGGTGCCGCCCCAGGCGCGTGATCTTGAGGAAGCAGTGCTTGGCGCACTGATGCTGGAAAAAGATGCGCTCTCTACCGTTGTTGACATTTTGAAACCGGAAAGTTTTTATGTGGAAGCTCACCAGAAAATATTTGTCTCCATAAGAGGCCTGTTTGAGCGATCACAGCCAGTTGATATTCTCACCGTTACTGATGATCTCCGAAAGCGCGGTGAGCTTGAGCTGGTAGGAGGGGCATATTTCGTTACGGAACTCACTAACAGGATTGCCTCTGCAGCTAATATTGAATATCATGCCCGTATCGTTTCCCAGAAATTTATACAGCGTGAGCTGATTCGTATTTCATCTGATATTGTTAAAGATGCTTTTGAAGACACAACCGATGTTTTTGAATTACTTGATTTCGCCGAGAAGGGTATTTATGAAATTACCGACCAAAATCTGCGGCGTAACTATTCACCCATCAGCTCGCTGGTAAGCAAGGCACTGAATCAGCTTCAAACCATTAAGGAACATAAGGATTCAGTAACAGGTGTGCCGTCAGGATTTGTGAATCTCGATCGCATCACCAGCGGCTGGCAAAAATCTGATCTCATTATTGTAGCTGCAAGACCTGGCATGGGAAAAACAGCATTTGTTTTATCCATGGCCCGAAATGCAGCGGTGGATTTCAAAAAACCTGTCGCCTTCTTTTCTCTTGAAATGTCATCGATCCAGCTAACCAACCGCCTCATCTCATCAGAAACAGAAATTCCTGCTGAGAAGATTCGCAGGGGAAACCTGGAAGAGCATGAATGGACACAGCTCGTTCACAAAGTAGACACTCTTTCAGAAGCCCCGTTATTTATTGATGACACTCCCGCAATCAACATTTTCGAGCTTCGTGCAAAAGCCCGCAGGCTGAAGATGCAGCACGATATCCAGATGATCGTGATTGACTATCTCCAGTTAATGAGTGGTACCAGTGAAAATAAAAATGGTAACCGTGAGCAGGAGATCAGCAACATTTCACGCGCATTAAAAAGCATTGCAAAAGAACTTGACATACCAGTGATTGCACTTTCACAGCTGAACCGCTCAGTTGAAACACGGGGTGGTGATAAGCGCCCCCAATTAAGTGATTTGCGCGAGTCAGGGGCGATCGAGCAGGATGCTGATATGGTGCTTTTCATCTACAGGCCTGAATATTACAAGATCACCCAGGATGATGATGGTAATTCTACCATCGGTCTGGCGGAAATCAGCATCGCCAAGCATCGTAATGGTGCACTTGCCAATATCCCGGTTCGCTTTATCAGCCACTTTGCAAAGTTTGAAGAGATGGAATCATTTATTCCACAGGGTGAAGGCAAAATCAGGATTATGAAGTCGAAAATGAATGAGTTAGGAGATGAAGACGATAAGCCGGCATCAGATAAGCCGACTCCATGGTAGGTTATCATCAGGTCCTGTTGAGTGCTACACAAATGCTTTCAGCCGGGCAGTGATTCTCCTTGTGGCTTTACTATTTTGGAGCAAGGCGGTAAAGGAATACGGCTAACACGGCAAACATCAGATTGGGAATCCACACACCAATGATAGCCGGCAGGTTTCCATTGGTGGCAAAGGTTTGCGAAAACTGCAATAACAGGAGATAAGTAAAGGATATAGCAATGCCGAGACCAATGTGCAATCCTATACCGCCGCGTACTTTCCGTGATGAAAGCGCGATAGCAATCAGGGTGAGAATGGGTATGGCAAAAGGAAAGGACGTACGCATGTATTTTTCAATTTCATAGCTCGTTACATCATCTGCACCCCGCATCTTCAGCTCCTTGATGCGGGCATTCAATTCGCGTGCGTTAAGCGATTTCATCGCATGAACATCATGTTTGAGATCATTGGGTACAAAATTGTAAAACAGCAGCGTATCCTTTCCAAACCGCACTGATTCACTGATGCTGTCATTAAACCGCTCTGCATAGTTTTTCAGGTTCCATTTTTTGTTCGCTGCGTTCCACACGATGCGATCAGAGCGCATCTTGTACAGCAGCTTTCCATCTTCAAACTTTTCATATGCGAACTTATATCCCGAGCTGTCACTGAGATTAAAGTTTTCTATGTACATAAATTCATCCCATGCTATTTGCATATGAATGTTATCTCCGGGATTATGCGGAGTGTAACCAACATGTGCATCTGTAAATGCAAAGCTTTTTTTATTTGCATCCGGAATGATCCAGTGGTTGGCGTAAATATTTAGTACCGTTACCAAACCAGCTGCTATAAAATATGGAAGCAGCATCCGATGAAATGTAATTCCTGAGTTGAGAATGGCAACAATTTCCGAGCGATAAGCCATTCGGGATGTAAAAAAGATTACAGCAACAAATAAGAACAGGGGAGTAAAAAGTGTGGCGAAGTAGGGTATAAAATTCAGGTAGTAATCGAAAATGATTTCAGACAAGGGTACCTTATCTCCCATAAAGTCTTCAAGCTTTTCAACCACATCAAACACAATGGCAATCAGAATGAACAAAGTAAGAGTGAGGAAGAATGTTCCAAGGAATTTTTTGATGATGTAGATGTCAAGCTTCTTAAGCATTTTAGTTGCCGGTAGCAGATCAGTTAATAATAATCATTCAGGGATTTTTGCCAGTTAAAGGTTCCGTATTTAATGGGAATAATTATTCCGGAGTAAAAAATGCTTTTAACCGGACTAACAGTAAGTTCATAATTATCAATGTGAGTTAAGCTTTTGTATCACAGATATGATATTGTATTATAGCCTTGTCATTAATTGCTTCACCATCCTATTTTTCCATTCACTGAAACTTCCTTCTGTAATTCTTGTCCGGGCCTCATCCATCATCCATTGATAGAGGCAAAGATTATGAACACTCGCGATCTGGCAGCCGAGAATTTCATTGCTTAAAAGCATGTGGCGAAGGAAAGCTTTAGAATATTTCCGGCTCACAAAATTGTCGAGGTCATCGAGCTGTGAAAAATCCTTCTCCCATTTTTTATTCCTGATGTTGATGATGCCGTTTTTAGTAAACAGCATCCCGTTTCTTCCATTGCGTGTGGGTATAACGCAATCGAACATGTCAATTC
>MWVX01000574.1_pt1 | contig 11817 bp, 7 predicted proteins | sample 1047311 | NCBI WGS metagenome assembly MWVX01 (sample SAMN06349984, study PRJNA376086) | soil metagenome | isolation source: MtG-4 sample Antarctic (ecotone) soil | place: Antarctica | collected 2015-01-13
GCGTCATATCTATTAAAGCTATGTTCTCTAAACGCAGAAAGATCAAAGAACTCTTAAATTCTAACCCCGGATCTGAGCAGGTAACAGTTATGGGATGGGTACGCACATTTCGTAACAACCAATTTATAGCTCTAAACGATGGCTCCACCAATAATAATTTACAGATCGTATTGGAACTGGGAAAATTCGAAGATGAAATTGTCCGTAGAATTAATACTTCTGCATCATTGAAAATTTCAGGTGAACTGACCGAATCATTAGGCAAAGGGCAGAAAGTAGAATTAAAGGCGCACAACATATCAATAATTGGAGATAGCGATGCAGAATCCTACCCCTTGCAACCAAAGAAGCACAGTCTTGAATTTCTAAGGGAAAAAGCACACCTTCGTTTCCGCACAAACACATTTGGTTCAGTATTCAGAGTTCGGCATGCACTTGCTTTTGCTGTACATCAATTCTTCAACGATAAGGGATTTGTATACCTCCATACCCCTATTATCACAGCTTCTGATGCTGAAGGAGCAGGTGAAACCTTTCGTGTAACCACAATACCATTTGACAATCCACCACGCCTTGAGGATAAATCCATTGATTATGGCCAGGATTTCTTTGGCCGTGCCACCAATCTTACAGTTAGCGGACAACTGGAAGGAGAGCTGGGTGCTACTGCACTCGGAGATGTTTATACGTTCGGTCCCACTTTCCGGGCGGAGAACAGTAATACGGCTCGTCACCTGGCCGAATTCTGGATGATTGAACCTGAAATGGCCTTCTATGACCTGGAAGATAATGCGGACTTAGCCGAAGAATTTATAAAATACATCATCGACTATGCTATGAAGCATAATTTGGATGACCTCGAATTTCTGAGGCAAAGATTAATCGACGAAGAAAAAAGTAAACCTCAAACTGAAAGAAGCGAATTTGATCTGATTCAAAAACTACAGTTTGTCATTAATAATAAATTTGAACGCATTATCTACACAGAGGCTATAGATATCTTGCTTCAGTCCAATCATTATAAAAAGAAAAAATTTCAATATGATGTAGGCTGGGGTATAGATATGCAAAGCGAGCATGAGCGGTATCTTGTTGAAAAGCATTTTAAAAAGCCGGTAATTGTTACCGATTATCCAAAAGAGATCAAATCATTTTATATGCGCCAAAATGATGATGGAAAAACAGTAGCAGCCATGGATATCCTGGCTCCCGGAATCGGAGAAATTGTAGGAGGTTCTCAAAGAGAAGAACGGTACGACAAGCTGGTACAACGAATGGAAGAAATGCATATTCCAACAGATGAACTATGGTGGTATCTGGATACACGCAGGTTTGGGACAGTGCCCCATGCAGGCTTTGGACTAGGCTTTGAAAGGTTGGTACAATTTGTTACCGGTATGAGCAATATACGTGATGTGATTCCTTTTCCAAGGACACCTAAAAACGCAGAATTCTAACAGTAAATATCATCAGCTAATTATTTATTTCATTTTAAGAAAATCAAAGATCCGCTGCTCTACATTTTCCCTGATGTTCATATAAAACAAATTGATGTCGGCGATGTGATAATTATTCGTAGTAAAAAAAACACTTCCCTTGAACTTAGGTTTGCTTGACCATAAAACACCATTGTGTATTTGCGCATCAGTCAACGCAGGTATTATCTGATTGAAGTCCCTTAGCACCCCTCCTTTATTCAATGCTTTGTTTGCATAAAGCGAGTCTGTTCTCCATGTAAGAGGATTTGTAACATGCGATACAGTTTTTTCTTTGAAAATATATTCAGGTACAAAGCCTGTTTTGAAAGTGCGCCATCCGCAAAAACAACCTGTTTGTACAGGTGTGTTGCAAACCGGAATAGAAGAGAATACATTTTGTGGAAGAGGCCAACCCACTAAATAAGCCCCTACTAAATACTTTTGTAATGGCTTACCATCAAAATACTCTTTGAGCAAACGAATGCTCATTAGTGCGCCCTGGCTATGTGCGGCAATGATGATCGGGCGATTGTAATGATGGTTTGCTAAATAGAAATCAAATGCTTTTTTTACATCAGAATAGGCAGTGTCAAATGCTTTTCTCGTCTCTTCATTATGTACAAAAAAAGCCGAATAATGTGCCTGCCGGTATCGCGGGGCAAATACCCGAGCATGTTCATTGAATGCGGATGCCTGATAAAGGATTGATGAAAAATCGGTTTTGTTGTTTAAACGTGTATCATTCATGTCAGCATTCAATGTCGCCTTGTTATCGGTGTAGGTAGTGGGGTGAATAAAAAATACATCGGCGAGGCTGTCCTGCACTCTATTTTTAATGCCGGAAGGAATGCTGTCTGATGGATCTCTCTTCCATGGATGTGCCGCCCAATTTTGCATTTGATTATAAAACGGGGGACTAAGATTAATAACAATATTGGTATTTGAGGGAATGGCCGAATACTTTCGGGCGCAAGAGGTAATCAAGAAATAAATGAGAAGGATGCGCCACATAGCACTTTGTTTGATCTGTAAAGCTACAGTTGTAAATTTGATGTGGATTTTATTAAAAATAATAATATGAATATTCCTGTAGTTGACCTTTCTGAATTTTTAAGTGCTGACGAAAGTCGTAAACAAGCCTTTGTACAAGCCCTCGGAAAGGCTTATGAAGAAGTTGGTTTTGTAGCAGTTAAAAACCATGGCATACCTGATGATCTGATTGCTGATTTGTATAAAAATGTGCAGCAATTTTTTAAACTGCCCTCAGAAAAAAAATATGAGTACGAAATAAAAGAGTTAGCAGGCCAAAGAGGCTATACCTCATTTGGCAGAGAGCATGCAAAAGGATTTGATGCTCCTGATTTAAAAGAATTTTTTCAATATGGTCAAACTGTGGAAAACGGCGATTCTATAAAAGAAGAATACCCGGCTAACGTTTCCGTCTCAGAAGTACCTGAATTCTCCCCAACTTTATATAAGTCTTACCGAAATTTTGAAAAAAGCGGTATTGCACTTTTGCAGGCTATCGCTTTGTATTTAGGATTAGATGAGCATTATTTTGACGAGTATGTTCATAATGGCAATTCAATTTTACGGGCTATTCATTATCCTCCCATTTCGCATGAACCTAAATCAGCAATTCGTGCCGAGCAACACGAGGACATCAATCTCATAACCTTATTAGTGGGTGCTTCTGCCGATGGATTACAAATTCTTACCAAGCAAGGGGAGTGGGTAGGAGTAACCTCTTTGCCTGAACAAATAGTGGTGAATGTGGGCGATATGCTGCAGCGGCTTACCAATAACCGTTTACGTTCCACCACGCACCGTGTAGTGAATCCGCCAAGGGAACTTTGGGGCACATCCCGTTTTTCCATTCCATTTTTCCTTCATCCAAAAGGAAAAATGAATCTGGCTTGTTTAGAAGGTTGTATCAATGAGCAAAATCCAAAAGCATATCCTGATGCCACAGCTGGTGAATACCTGGATGAAAGGTTAAGAGAGATCGGGCTAAAGAAATAAACTAAATAAAAGAATTTTTTATTCAAAAAGCGCTTAGTTGCGCTTTTTTTTATTTAATAAATATGAAAAATAAAATTTTGTGATTTATTTTTTATAATTAATTGATTTTAAATAGATTAAACGTATGGGCGCAAGTGTACGTCAACTATTACCATAAAAAACTTGGTACTATGGCTTGCATAGTACCAAATAACACCATATCTTTGATTTATACATGAAAGGATTAATAAAAACCAACTCTTGGGGAATGAGTGGAAAAAAAGAACAAACACATGAATATTGAAAATACACAAAGTCAGATGCGGAAGGGAATTCTGGAATTTTGTATTCTTTCCATTATTCGCCGCGGCGAAGCTTATCCCAGTGATATAGTGGAAGAAATGAAAGGTGCCAATCTTCAAATACTGGAAGGCACACTTTATCCCTTACTGACAAGATTAAAAAATGCAGAAATGCTAACCTACAGATGGGTAGAAAGTTCCTCCGGGCCGCCACGAAAATATTTTTTGCTCACAGAAAAAGGCGAAATTTTTTATAAAGAACTTGAGCAAACCTGGCAAGAACTCTCTCATGGAGTAAATACATTAACCAATAAAAAAGATATTACAAATTCATAAACTTCTGCCAACAGGCAGGCTTCAACCCCAAAACAAATGAAAAAAATTATCAATATAAACTTATCCGGAAGGGTAATACCTATAGAAGATGCTGCTTACGAAAGCTTGCAACGATATATAGAAAGTCTTAGACGCTATTTTGCAAATGAAGAAGGGCGTGATGAAATCATAAATGATATTGAAAGCCGCATTGCCGAGCTTATGAACGACAAAGTAAAAAAGGGTGCAGCTGCTGTAACAGAACTTGATATGGAAGAAATCATCGCTTCTATGGGCCGGGTAGAAGATTTTGAACAATCTGATATGGCTGAAGGGAAAGGTAGTGATAAGACATCATTCACGTCAGCCGATTCTTCCTTTACAAATACTGATAAAAAGAGAACAAAGGGCAGAATGTACCGCGACCGTGCTGATAAAATACTTGGTGGTGTTTGCGCAGGTATTGCTAATTATATGAATGTGGATCCTGCTATTGTGCGACTCTTGTTTGCCATCATCACATTTGGAGGTTTCGGATTCGGCATCCTGGTATATATTCTACTCTGGATTATACTTCCGGCAAGGGATATGGAAGGGTTTGTTGGAAAAAGATTGTTTCGAAATCCCGAAGACCGCATTATTGGTGGTGTAGCAGGGGGATTAGCAGCCTATTTTAATAAAGATACATGGGTAGTACGTGCCATATTTGCTGCGCCCCTTATTATAAACATTATATTGAGTGTTGTCAATGGGATATTCAATGCATTCCACGGACCAGATTTTCCAAACTTGTTTATTGGATCATTCACAGGCACTTTCGTATTGGCCTATATAATCCTTTGGATCGTTTTGCCCGAGGCAAGAAGCCCATTTGAAAAAATGGAAATGCGTGGAGAAAAAGTAGATGTAAACCGTATTCGTCAGAATGTACAGGATGAGATGTCAGACTTTAAAACTAGGGCTCAGGCCTGGGGCGAAGAAGTGAAAACATCTGCAGAAACATTAGGAGGAAAAGCGAGGGATTTTGCAAACACAAGAGGAAAAACCTTTGCAACAGAAGTAGCTCTAACTACACGCCCGGTAGCCAGTGGCTGCGGACATGCAATAGGAGTATTATTCAAAGCATTTTTTCTTTTCGTTGTAGGAGTGATCGCTTTTGCACTCTTTGTATTAGTACTGGTATTTACTATGGGCGGTATTGCAGGTCCGGTAGGCTTGCATAGTACCAAATAACACCATATCTTTGATTTATAAATGAAAGGATTAATAAACCAACTCTTATGGAATGAGTGGAAAAAAAGAACAAACACATGAATATTGAAAATACACAAAGTCAGATGCGGAAGGGAATTCTTGAATTTTGTATTCTTTCCATCATTCGCCGCGGCGAAGCTTATCCCAGTGATATAGTGGAAGAAATGAAAGGTGCCAATCTTCAAATACTTGAAGGCACACTTTATCCCTTACTGACAAGATTAAAAAATGCAGAAATGCTAACCTACAGATGGGTAGAAAGTTCCTCCGGGCCGCCACGAAAATATTTTTTGCTCACAGAAAAAGGAGAAATTTTTTATAAAGAACTTGAGCAAACCTGGCAAGAACTCTCTCATGGAGTAAATACATTAACCAATAAAAAAGATATTACAAATTCATAAACTTCTGCCAACAGGCAGGCTTCAACCCCAAAACAAATGAAAAAAATTATCAATATAAACTTATCCGGAAGGGTAATACCTATAGAAGATGCTGCTTACGAAAGCTTGCAACGATATATAGAAAGTCTTAGACGCTATTTTGCAAATGAAGAAGGGCGTGATGAAATCATAAATGATATTGAAAGCCGCATTGCCGAGCTTATGAACGACAAAGTAAAAAAGGGTGCAGCTGCTGTAACAGAACTTGATATGGAAGAAATCATCGCTTCTATGGGCCGGGTAGAAGATTTTGAACAATCTGATATGGCTGAAGGGAAAGGTAGTGATAAGACATCATTCACGTCAGCCGATTCTTCCTTTACAAATACTGATAAAAAGAGAACAAAGGGCAGAATGTACCGCGACCGTGCTGATAAAATACTTGGTGGTGTTTGCGCAGGTATTGCTAATTATATGAATGTGGATCCTGCTATTGTGCGACTCTTGTTTGCCATCATCACATTTGGAGGTTTCGGATTCGGCATCCTGGTATATATTCTACTCTGGATTATACTTCCGGCAAGGGATATGGAAGGGTTTGTTGGAAAAAGATTGTTTCGAAATCCCGAAGACCGCATTATTGGTGGTGTAGCAGGGGGATTAGCAGCCTATTTTAATAAAGATACATGGGTAGTACGTGCCATATTTGCTGCGCCCCTTATTATAAACATTATATTGAGTGTTGTCAATGGGATATTCAATGCATTCCACGGACCAGATTTTCCAAACTTGTTTATTGGATCATTCACAGGCACTTTCGTATTGGCCTATATAATCCTTTGGATCGTTTTGCCCGAGGCAAGAAGCCCATTTGAAAAAATGGAAATGCGTGGAGAAAAAGTAGATGTAAACCGTATTCGTCAGAATGTACAGGATGAGATGTCAGACTTTAAAACTAGGGCTCAGGCCTGGGGCGAAGAAGTGAAAACATCTGCAGAAACATTAGGAGGAAAAGCGAGGGATTTTGCAAACACAAGAGGAAAAACCTTTGCAACAGAAGTAGCTCTAACTACACGCCCGGTAGCCAGTGGCTGCGGACATGCAATAGGAGTATTATTCAAAGCATTTTTTCTTTTCGTTGTAGGAGTGATCGCTTTTGCACTCTTTGTATTAGTACTGGTATTTACTATGGGCGGTATTGCAGGTCCGGTAAATGATTTTCTCCTGAATGGTTTTTGGCAAAACGCCTCTTTATGGGGCACCCTATTCTTTTTTCTTGCAGTTCCTCTTATAGCTATTATTACATGGATCGTGCGTCGGCTGATGAAAGTCAGATCACAGAACCGTTACTTAGGCTGGACTTTTGGCGGACTGTGGACATTGGGCTGGATCGCTCTTGCATTTTTTATAGCTTCTATGACAAGAGAATTGAGGTATTACAACAACACATCTGATGAGGTTACTGTTGCACAACCGGCTTCGCAGAGAATGATCGTGCAGGTGAACGAACCGGAAATCAGGTTCAGCGGAAATTTTTATTGGGTGGATAGTGATGATAGAGGGTGGGACATTACAGATGACTCACTGAAAATGGCTAAAATAAAAGTGCGGATTCAAAGAAGTAATGACAGCAATTATCATGTAACCCTCTGGCGCTACAGTGCCGGTCGCAACCGTAGTGAAGCCATGCAAAGAGCTGAAAAAATAAAATATAATGTTTCTTCAATGGATAGTGCATTGATCCTGGGAAGTGGAATTTCGATAAGCAAAGAACAAAAATTCCGTGGACAAAAAATCATTGTCGAGATCAGCGTACCTGTTGGCAAAAAAATCAGGTTTGATGAAACAATCAATAAGATACATGAGACCAATATCCGGATCAAGGAAAAAAGCCGTAATAGATACCGGAGGGAATGGGATATGGATTGGGATGATGATGATTACTTTGACTGGAGAACGGATGTGGATTATGTAATGACAGCCGGGGGGGAGTTGATAGACCCTTCGCAACCCACTAAAAACAGGGATCAAAATGATTATGAATATGACGAGGATGGAAGGAGAGATATGCCAGATGATTACAAAGAGGACCAATCAGATACTTCAATGAATGGTGTTAAAGATGACACTAAGGAGAAACAAAGGATATTAGACCAGGAAATAAAATTACAGGAACAAAAGCTGGAGCTTGAGCGGAAAAGATTGGAGGAATTGAAAAAGAACAAAAAAATAAATTCAACCAACAAAAAAAATAATGCTGTGCAAACCTTAGACGGAACAGCTCAGATCAAATCACCAATTTTTACATTAATCATATAGCAACTTTGGTTGAAGCAATCCTGCATCGAAGGGGATTGAGTAAAGGCTTCTTCGGAAGCCTTTTGCTGTTTGTATATTCTCAAGACGAAGTAAAGTGATGACTTAAAGTATAAATGACATACCAAAACTGTTTTTCTATTTTTGCCCCTAATTTTCTAAAAATGAAGAGTACACAGTTTACAGAAAAACACATTGCAGCCGGGGCTAAAATGGCAGAATTCGCAGGATACAATATGCCCATCAGTTATACAGGAATCAATGATGAGCATATCGCTGTGCGTAAAAATGCAGGTGTATTTGATGTAAGTCACATGGGTGAATTTATATTAAAGGGAGAAAACGCACTTGAATTAATTCAAAGAGTAACGACCAACGATGCTTCGAAATTGACTGCCGGTAAAGCCCAGTATAGTTGCCTTACCAATGAGTCAGGCGGTATAGTTGACGATTTGCTCGTTTATTGCATTGAAGAAAACAAGGTGTATATGATCGTGGTAAATGCATCAAACATAGAAAAAGACTGGAATTGGATAAAGGCCCATGATACAAACAATGTAGAGATGCATAATATTTCTGACCATACTTCATTGCTCGCTGTGCAGGGTCCACATGCAACGAAGATCATGCAGACCCTTACAGAGATGGATATCCTGAATCTTAAATACTACACATTCGCAAAAGGTAAATTTGCTGGTATTGAAAATGTATTGGTAAGTGCCACAGGATATACAGGCGCGGGGGGTGTAGAAATATATTTTGAAGACAAAAATGATGATCCGGAAAAAATATGGAATGCTATTATTGAGGCCGGTGCTTCACAGGGTTTAAAGCCTATCGGGCTTGCAGCAAGGGATACATTAAGATTAGAAATGGGGTATTGCCTTTATGGAAATGATATTGACGATACAACCACACCCCTGGAAGCAGGACTTGGATGGATCACTAAATTCACCAAAGAATTTACAGCTAAATCAAAATTGGAAAAGCAAAAGCAGGAAGGCGTTGAACGCAAATTAATAGGGTTCGAAATGGTGGACAAGGGCATCCCACGCAATGGATATGAAATAAAAGCTTTTGATGGGGATACGATCGGCTATGTCACTTCCGGCACCCAATCACCAAGTTTAAATAAAGCTATAGGCATGGGCTATGTGCGTAAAGCTTACAGCGCTATTGATAATATTATTCACATCAAAGTACGTGACAGGCTTTTGCAGGCCAAAGTGGTTAAAATACCTTTTGTCTGATTTTTGGGATTCGTTACATGAAAAAGTTTTTCAAGAGAATGAAGTCATTAGAAGGGATGAAAGCAATCAGGGGAAGCATTATTTAATTAGCCTAGCACATGAACAAACCTACTCTATATACCTGTCTCTCTCCTGCGCTTTTGCATTTATATGATGTAAAAGAAACTATTGTGGTTGTAATTGATATTCTGCGGGCTACATCTACTATTGCTACAGCGCTGTACAATGGTGCGAAAGAAATAATCCCCGTTGACAGTGTAGAGAAATGCATACAAATGGGATCTGAAATGGAATGCATCACTGCAGGAGAGCGGGACGGTCAAATAGCTCCCGGGCTTCAATATGGAAATTCTTCATTTGATTATCCCGAATCCTTTATTAAAGGAAAAACATTGGTGCTCACCACTACAAACGGCACTAAGTTATTGCACATGGCTCTGGCCATGGGGGCTACAGAAATTATTACAGGTTCATTTTTAAATTTTTCCGCTGTATGTGATCATTTAAAAAGCCTGGATAAAAATGTGATCCTTTGCTGTGCGGCATGGAAAGACAAACCAAATATCGAAGACACCTTGTTTGCAGGAGCAGCAGCCTATGGAGTAAAAGATCATTTCACCATCAACTGCGATGCAACGCATATAGCTCAAAACTTATATCAATTAGCGAAAGATGATATGTATAAATTCATGAAACAAAATGATGCTTCCCATTATCATCGTTTGACAAACTTTGGACTGGAAAAAGATATCCGCCATTGCCTCACACAAGATGTAGCTAATATTTTACCCGAATATAAAGACGGCAGGCTGGTAATTCATAACGAACTTACTTAATCAGCCATCTGAGTCTTCATTCAAAGAGGTTATGCATACTGTCGATTCTTTAACCTGCAAGCTTTCGCACAAAAAATGTGAAAAATCAGCACACACAAGGTTTTAAACAGATAGTTTCATTTATTTTTGACGATTGCCCTTTTTTGAATGAATGCCATTTTTCACTTTTCCGGAAAACGATAAACTACAACCTATAAACTCCGCATGGCACTTCCGCATTTATTAAAATATGTTTATACCCATGGCAGTGATGAAGTGATTCGCCGTGGCAAAAAAATACATGCGATCGGCTTTGTGGAGTTGATAGAACATGATGACCTTTTTGGCAACGTAAACTTTCGTGTAAAAGATGACAGCTATGCAACATTTTACCAGGTAGTCGTTCAGAATTATAAAGACCCTAAATCACTTTCTCTTCGCTGTTCATGTCCATACAATCTTGGTGAAATTTGCCGCCACGAAGCCGCCGCACTCATGCGCCTTCAGGAGATGATAGATAAAGGAATGTTGCTCGCTGCTAATGCAGATTACGATCAACAGCATACCGTGGCTAAAATGAAAGCTATTGAAATAAAAACTTTGCGGCTTTTATGTTCACAGGATATTTTCCTCGAAGCAGATAAGTATGTGAGTACCAACAAACCGGTAATAGAATACGCAAAAGATGAAACAGTAAAGGCCACAGTCTTTATTGATGATAAAGATTATAGAGTGTTGATACGGCGTAATGAAGAACGCAACTTTGATACAAGTTCCGATTATATAGATACAGAGCATTTGCTTTGTCTTCCAAAGGTTATTGTTTTTCTACATTTATATTATTTGAAAGGAGCTAATTATTTTGATAGCATTCGTAATTGGGACAAGGAAAAAAATAAGTTGCTTGAAGCTTACGGCTATTCACTCAATGATGAACTGAAAGGCAAATTTGAATTTAATTATAAAGATGGAAAGCCATTTTTGCGTGTACTCGATGGCAGCATCAAGCGCATAACAGCACCTGTTACTATGCCCTATTTCAGGCCAGCACCTGTGCTGGTAGACGAGGCGGAAGAGGAACCAGAGAAATCAGGAATTGTACAAAAAAATACAATTGGCATCGTCTTTAATTTTAATGCTTCTACTTATCCCTATTTTATAATAGATATTGTAAGCGGAGATTCAGATACGGATACAGGGTTCTCAGACCGCGTGGAAAAGCTGGAATTAGCGAAATATATTGATCTTGAAAGATATAATGAAAGTGAGCGCAACCTGATAAACGGGGTACGTAAATTACAGAATTCCGAAATAGGGAAATACATTAACCGCAATTCTCCTTTTGCAGGCTTTTGGGAAAACATAGTGCAAGCAGAAGGTGATGATTTGCCGGAAGAGACCAGCACTTTTGTCATTGAATACATGGTCCCCAAATTGAAAAAGCTAAGTACTGATTTAGGCGGTACTTCATTGTACATTTTGAAAAAAAATAAGAGTTTTAAAACATCCAATCTTGAAAAAGTACAATTCAGTAAAAATGAAATTACACCGCATTTTTATGTGGGGACTAAAGGCAAAGGATATGAAATTGATTGTTTTATAAAGCCTGAGGGAGTTGCCTTTGAATGAAGACTCAGATGGCTGATTAAGTAAGTTCGTTATGAATTACCAGCCTGCCGTCTTTATATTCGGGTAAAATATTAGCT
>MWVX01000575.1_pt1 | contig 11807 bp, 11 predicted proteins | sample 1047311 | NCBI WGS metagenome assembly MWVX01 (sample SAMN06349984, study PRJNA376086) | soil metagenome | isolation source: MtG-4 sample Antarctic (ecotone) soil | place: Antarctica | collected 2015-01-13
CTTCATTTTCAACAGCTACTATTTCTTCATGTCCATCACTCAGGGTGAACTTATTTTGATGCATTAATCTTTTTAACCAAAGCCGGCGGCTTACAGAATATATATAAGTTTTTATCTGGCAGTTGAGTTCAAATGTCCCGCTTTTAACCTTCTGGTACAAAACGATCATTGCCTCCTGAAAAATGTCTTTGGCGTCGTCCGCTGAACCGTTATTATTTAAAATTAAAGCCTGAACTATGTTATAATTGTCTTTATAAAGAGATTCAATTGACTTTTTGTCCTCCCTCGCCAGACCCCTGAGTAAAGCTTTTTCGTTATTTTCTGACTTCAATCTACCCTTTTTTAATACCGGGAGCTAAAAATAGTAACCCACGCCCGGTGTTAAAAAATTATTTTAAAAAGGTGGGTTACCTTCTTTCCTTTTGAGTATTAAACACTTGATAAATAAAGAATTTATGAAAAAATGGTTTTTTCTGGTTGGTACCGTAGTTATTCTTTTCGCATGCAACAGTGAGGGAAGCTCTGGCACAGATGTGAAAGATTCAGTGCTGGAGAAAATAGATTCTACAGGCGAAGCCAGGGTGGATTCTGTGCAGGAGGCTACGGACAGCCTGCAAAACAAGGTGGAGGCTACATTTGAAAAAACGGATTCAGCCAATAAAGCTTTGGGAGATTCTTCTAAAAAGAATAATTAATCCACTATTAGGGTTTTTTGATGGTAGGATGATAGGGAGATTCAAGAGCTCTGAAAGAAAATTGAAACAATTTGATAAGAAAAGATTCGGTAAAAAAGGATACTCTAAAAACTATAAGTAGCCTACCGGGCAGTCAACATAAAAAACAAATAAAAAAACATGAAAAAGTTATTATTCATTTTCGCGATCGCCGGTGCTCTTGTTGCCTGCAACAATGATGCTGATTCTACAGAGAACACAAAAGATTCTATTGATTCAGTAGCAAATCAAACTACAGATGCCATTGATTCAAGTGCTGACACCAGAATTGACATGGTTGATTCTACAGCAGATGCTATGAAAGATTCAGTAGAAAAGAAAGATTCTGCAAATAATTAGTCTTAAAAATTATATTTAAAATGAAAAAGTTTTTAGCAATTATCGCTATAGCAGGTGTAATGGTTTCATGTAATAATGAAGGAGAAACTACAGAAAGTACAGACTCAACCACTATGATCACGACAGATACAACTACTAGCATTCCTATAACTACTGATACCACAACTATCAGTGTGGATACAAGTTCAACAGGTACAACAACGACTTCACCTGATTCTACTCAGAAGTAACCTTGCTGAAACTACTTGCCGGTTGAAGCTATAGTTAAGAGTCAACATTTTTTATTCATATGGCAAGCAATCGTTAGAAAGCCGTCCTGTTCTCAGGAGGGCTTTGTTTTGTTATTGTAGTATGAGTAAGTTCATTATACTTATCAATTTTACTGATCTGTCAAACAGCAATTAACTTTGCACAAAATTTTCATGATGAACTTTGCTGAGTTAGGATTACAGGAAAAGCTATTAAAAGCTGTGGAAGAATTAGGATTTACCCAACCCACTCCTATTCAGGAAAAAGCTATTCCTGTATTATTATCAGGAACTAAAGACCTTATAGGTTTAGCCCAAACGGGTACCGGAAAAACCGCTGCTTTCGGCCTTCCCCTCTTACAATTGATTGAAGAAGATAAAAAATATCCACAGGCATTGATTGTTTGTCCTACCAGAGAATTGTGTATGCAAATTGTCAATGAAATAGAACTTTTTAAAAAACATATTAAGGGCATTCATGTCGTAGCAGTTTATGGCGGCAGCTCTATCTCAATGCAGGTAAGAGACATCCGGCGTGGCGTACAGATAGTGGTGGCTACACCTGGCCGGCTCATAGACCTTATTGAACGGAAAGCCATCAACCTTGAGCAAATCAAATATGTGGTGTTAGATGAAGCCGATGAAATGCTGAATATGGGTTTCCAGGAAGACATTGAATTTATACTACAAAACACGCCTAAACGCGACAGCACCTGGCTCTTCAGTGCTACCATGCCCTCTGAAATACGTAATGTGAGCAAGCGTTATATGAAATCACCGGAAGAAATAACGGTAGGCAAAAAAAACACGGCAAATATTAATGTAGATCACCAATATTTGGTTACCACTGCTCATCATAGATACGAAACTTTAAAAAGGCTGATTGATTTTCACCCGGGCATCTACGGGCTTATTTTTACCCGTACAAAGGCAGATGCACAGGAAGTAGCTGAAAAGCTTACACGGGAAGGCTACGACATAGATGCGCTGCATGGCGATCTAACCCAACAGCAACGTAACAAGGTAATGGATGAATTCCGTGAAAAAACACTGCAACTGCTCATAGCTACAGACGTGGCCGCACGTGGAATTGATGTACAGGGCATCACGCATGTCATCAATTTTGAATTACCTGATGATGTTGAGGTGTATACACACAGAAGCGGACGTACGGGGCGGGCAGGGAAAACAGGAGTATGCCTGTCAATAGTACATTCCCGTGAAGTAGGTCGCATCCGCCTGATTGAACGCATGGTGCAAGTGCCGTTTCATAAAATGGAAATCCCCACCGGAAAAGATGTTTGCCGTAAACAGTTTTTTTACTTTATGGAAAAACTTTTGCAGGCCGACATCAGTCACGGAGATTATGAAACCTATATACCCATGCTGGCAGAAAAATTTGCTGATGTCAGTAAAGAAGAAGTTTTGAAGAGGGTAGCGGCTCTTGAATTTGACAGATTTTTGAAATATTATGAAAATGCCGAAGACCTCAATGCACGTGAACGTACCCGCGATGACAGGACACGAACCACAGTTGGCAGGGGAGAACGTTTGGATAGAAGACGGGATACACAAGGCAGGGAATTTGGTGGCGGCAATGGTAGCTATACCCGTTTATTTGTGAATCTTGGAACCAAAGATGGTTTTTATAAAGCAAGTTTTTTACAGTTTATACTTGATTTAAGTGAACTTAAAAAGGAATCATTGGGAAGAATAGATATGAAAGAAATGAATAGCTGGGTGGAAGTGGAGAAAAAAGCCGTCCAGCAAATGATACAATCATTAGACGGCAAAAAATACAAAGGAAGAAGAATTAGGATGAATGAAGCTGATTCAGTAAGAAAGTAGGTTCAATTAAATTGAGAATGCATTATATGAGAAAAGAATGCTTTCGGCCTTGTGTTTTTACGATAGAATAAATAATATTTGTTTATTTCAATCTCTTTTTTATTTTTACACTCATGGCAATTACAAAAGCATATCGTGGTTTTTATTTTTACTTCTATGGTAAAGAAGCCGGGGTTGCTATTGTTGAACAATAAAAATTATAAACTAAATCAACATAAAAGTCCCGGTCAAAAGCCGGGATTTTTATTTTTTTATGATCAAAATGATTTCCATACAGGGTTTCGAAGGTAGTTTTCACCAAATGGCTGCTGAAGCATATTATGGAAATAATATCCAGATAGTACCATGTGCTACTTTCAAAGAAGTAATAAAATTTGCCACCAGGAAAGAAAGTGAAGCCGGCATCATGGCAATTGAAAATTCTATAGCAGGCAGCATCCTGGCCAACTATAATTTACTGCAAAAAAGTTCGCTAAAAATAACAGGAGAAGTTTATCTGCAAATCAGGCAGTATCTGCTGGCCAATAATGGAGTGCAGTTGACAGATATAAAAGAAGTGCATTCACATCCTATGGCTTTGCAACAGTGTTTTTCTTTTCTCGATAAATTTAACTGGAAACTGGTGGAATCTGAAGATACCGCACTCAGTGCTAAATATATTCATCAGCATCGCACCAGGCATATAGCTGCTATTGCCAGTAAACGGGCAGCACAATTATATGATCTGAATATACTGGCACCAAACATACAAAGTGAAAAAAATAATTATACACGTTTTTTGATTCTACAAAAAGAAACTTCTGCACCGGAGAAAATTAATGCAGATAAAGCATCAGTAAATTTTCAAACGGATCATTCAAAAGGAAGCCTGGCAAAAGTGCTCGTAAAGATTGCAGAAGGAGGAATCAATTTAAGCAAATTGCAAAGTGCACCCATTCCGGGCAGTGATTGGAAATACAGCTTCCATGCAGATATGGAATTCGACTCGCTTGAGCAGTTTCATGTTGTACTAAATAACATAAAATCTTTAACACAGGAATTAAGGGTGTTCGGAATTTACAAAAAAGGTAAAACAATAAGCTAGTAATGGAAGTAGCACAACGAATACAGGGCATAAATGAATACTATTTCTCACAAAAACTCCGGGAAATAGATATCTTGAACAAGACAGGCAATGTTGTACTTAATCTTGGTATTGGAAGTCCTGATTTGTCGCCGCATCCTGATGTGGTTGAGGTATTGAATAAAGAAAGTATAAAACCAAATGTACATGCCTACCAAAGTTATAAAGGGATAAAACCTTTTAGAGATGCTATTGCCACATGGTATAAAAAATGGTATGGAGTAAAATTGAATGCAGATACGGAAATCCTTCCGCTCATAGGTTCGAAAGAAGGAATCATGCATATTTGCATGACATATATAAATCCCGGTGATGTTGTATTAATTCCCAACCCCGGTTATCCTACTTATCGTAGTGCAGCCACCATTGCTGGTGCAAGTGTAGTAGACTATATTTTGAGAGAAGAAAACAACTGGTTTCCTGATCTTGAAGAATTAGAAAAAAAAATAAGTGGACTAAGGACCAGCCGTATTTTGATGTGGGTGAACTATCCACATATGCCTACTGGTCAGTTGCCTTCAGAAGAAATGTTTAGCCAATTAGTAGCATTTGGAAAGAAACATAAGATCCTGGTATGTCATGATAACCCATATAGTTTTATCCTGAATGAAAAGCCCATGAGTTTACTGGCTTTTGATAAAACCAAAGAGGTAGTAATTGAATTAAATTCCTTAAGTAAGTCGCACAATATGGCTGGCTGGCGTGTAGGTATGTTGTGTGGAGCTAATCAAAGAATAGACGAAGTGATCAGGTTCAAAAGCAATATGGATAGCGGTATGTTTTTGCCCCTGCAAATGGCTGCGGCAAAAGCATTGACGCTTGATGAAAGCTGGCATCAGCATCTCAATCAAATATATACTGAGCGGAGAGAAAAAGTCTATGAAATGCTTAATCTGTTGAAATGCAGCTATTCAAAAAAACAGGCGGGCTTATTTGTTTGGGCAAGCATTCCTTCTTATTATAATAACGCATTTGCTTTAAGTGATGAAATATTGAAATCAGCACGTGTATTTATTACTCCTGGAGGAATTTTTGGCTCAGAAGGTGAATCATTCATACGTGTGAGTTTATGCAGTCCAAAAGAAAAATTTATTGATGCAATCAAGCGAATAAAGGCCATTTTGTAAATGATCCGGATATGATATTAACTATTGTTGGTACAGGCTTAATAGGTGGTTCAATGGCTTTGGCTTTGAAGGAAAAGGGAGTTGTAAGTAAAGTGATTGGTGTAGATAATAATGAAGAACATTTGCGTACAGCAAAAAAACTAAAGCTGATAGACTTATCTGCTTCGCTGGAAGAGAGTGTAAAAATGGGTGATATAATTGTATTGGCTACACCTGTTGATGTGGTAGAAAAATTATTACCACAAATATTAGATAGTATTACTAACCAGGTGGTCATCGATGTAGGTTCTATAAAGCAGGCTGTAGTAGATGTGGTAAAAGATCATAGTAAGAGAGGGCGTTTTGTAGCAACACACCCTATGTGGGGTACAGAATATAGTGGGCCGGAAGCGGCGGTTAAAGGTGCTTTTGCTGGCAAAGCAACGGTGATCTGCAACAAAGAACAAAGCGATTCAGATGCTTTGAAGAAAGCAGAAGAACTATATAAAAACCTGGAGATGGAGTTATTGTATATGAATGCAGAGGAACATGATACACATGTGGCTTATGTAAGTCATATTTCACATATTACTTCATTTGCACTGGCTAATACGGTGCTGGAAAAAGAAAGAGAGGAAGACGCCATTTTTAGCCTGGCAAGTGCCGGATTTGAAAGCACCGTTCGTCTTGCAAAAAGTAACCCGGCTATGTGGGTGCCGATTTTTATGCAGAATCGCGAAAATGTGCTGGACGTATTAAACGAACACATATCGCAACTTAGAAAGTTCAAAAATTGTTTAGAAAAAGAGAATTATGATTATTTACTGGAGTTGATTCAGAGAGCTAACAGCATAAAAAAAATAATCAAATAAAATAGCTGGAACATTGCAATGAACTTTTTGAAGGCATACAAAACAATTGAACATCATAAATAATTAAGTTATGCAAACAATGCAGGTTACAAAAGAAGTGGTACAGGAAAAATGGGCGAAACGGCCATTGATTATTTCAGGTCCTTGTAGTGCTGAAACAGAAGACCAGGTAATGGAAACCGCTACCCAACTTTCTAAATCGGGTAAAGTAGATATCCTTCGTGCAGGTATTTGGAAACCACGTACCCGGCCGGGGAATTTTGAAGGCATTGGTACAAAAGGTTTGCCCTGGTTGCAAAAGGCAAAGGCACTAACCGGCATGCCCACTACAGTAGAGGTGGCTACAGGCAAACAGGTGGAAGATGCCCTGCATTTTGATGTGGACGTATTATGGATTGGTGCCCGCACAACGGTGAATCCATTCAGCGTGCAAGAGGTAGCTGATGCTTTGCGTGGGGTGAATGTACCTGTCATGATTAAAAACCCTATCAATCCCGATCTGGAACTATGGATAGGGGCAGTGGAAAGGGTAGCAAAAGCAGGCATTAAGCAGATCGGTTTGATCCATCGTGGCTTTTCATCCTATGGCAATACAGAATACCGCAATGCACCCATGTGGCATCTTGCTATAGAAATGAAACGCCGGCATCCGGATATGCTCTTTATTAATGATCCTTCACATATCTGCGGACGGAGGGATATTTTACAGGAGATAGCACAAAAAGCTATAGACCTGGATTATGATGGACTTATGATAGAAAGTCATATTGACCCTGATAATGCCTGGAGCGATGCAAAACAACAGGTGACACCCCAACAGTTGGAAAAAATGTTGGGTGATATAGTGTGGCGTAAAGAGGAGATTGCATCAGCGGAATTACATGCTGCACTGGAAAAGCTTCGCCAGCAGATCAATCACCTGGATGATGAGATCATGCAGCTGCTTGGTCAGCGCATGAATGTTGCTGAAAGAATAGCCACCTACAAAAAAGAGAATAATATTACCATTTTACAAACAGCAAGATGGAATGAAATATTGGACAGGGCATTCAAAAAAAGCGGGCAATTTTCTTTGAGTAAAGAATTCATTACAAAATATTATGATGCAGTGCACATGGAAAGTATCAATCACCAGACCCGCATATTTAATAGCTGATGCAAAAGAAAAAGATCCGCTTCACAAGTACTTCTGTTGATTATTATTTTGAGGGCAGTTTTTCAATTTTAAAAACTATTGTTGATCAAAAGAATGCTGTTCTTATTACCGATGAAAACATTTTTGAATATTATAGTAGGAAATTAAAAGGCTGGAAAATTATTGTCTTAAAGCCTGGCGAAGAATACAAGGTACAGGCTACTGTGGACAATGTTATTAACCAATTGATAGCGCTGGATTCTGACCGGACAACAACGCTGGTGGGGGTAGGTGGTGGAGTGATCACTGATCTGACAGGTTATATTGCTTCAGTATTTATGCGGGGAATCCGTTTTGGGTTTGTACCCACTACTTTACTTTGTTTTGTCGATGCTTCTATTGGAGGTAAAAACGGGATAGATGTGGGGGTATTTAAAAATATGGTGGGCACTATTCGCCAACCGGCATTTATCTTGCACGATTTAAACTTCCTCCGTTCTTTACCAGATCATGAATGGTACAATGGTTTCTCTGAAATCATAAAACATGCTTGTATAAAAGATGCTCAGATGTTCAGACAACTGGAAAAAAACAGCACGCAATTTTATCAAAACAACCTTGCAGAGCTGGGTAAATTAATTCAAAGGAATGCAATGCTTAAATCCAAAATAGTGCAGATCGATGAATATGAACATGGGGATAGAAAATTGCTCAATTTCGGCCATACGTTAGGTCATGCTTTGGAAAACCAGTATTGGCTTTCTCATGGTCAAGCCATTTCAATAGGTATGGCATACGCTTCTAAACTTTCACAACAGTTATTGGATTTTCAATACGCCGACAGGATTATTGCCCTTTTAGAGAATTATAACTTGCTAACTTTTACACAATTCAAAAAAGAGAAAGTGATACAGGTTTTAAAAAACGATAAAAAGAAAGAACCCGGCAGCATAAATTTTATTTTATTAGAGAGAATAGGTAAGGCAGCAATCAGGAAAATTAGTATTGACGAGATATATAAATCATTATAGCATGCAGGCAATACTGGCACCCTCTTTACTTAAGGGCACCATTACTGCTCCGGCCTCGAAAAGTGCGATGCAACGGGCATGTGCAGCAGCATTGATCAGAAAAGGAGAAACCCGGTTGTTTAATGCGGGAATCTCAGCTGATGATTTGGCTGCACTAAATATCATAGAACAATTAGGAGCAAAATTATGGATGAAAGAGGGCCATATGGTTATTGAAAGTCGGGGTATAGCGCCTGTTTTCAACCACATCAATTGTGGTGAAAGTGGCTTATCAGTGCGTATGTTTACTTTTATTGCTGCACTCTTCGATCAGACGATAAGCATTAAAGGAAGTGGAAGTTTATTAAAACGACCCATGCATTTTTTTGATGAAGTGCTGCCTGGTTTGAATGTGCTTGTTGAAAGCAATAACGGTTATTTGCCTTTGGAAGTAATGGGGCCATTAATTCCAAAAGATATTACTGTGGATGGTTCACTCTCTTCTCAATACCTGACAGGATTACTGTTCGCTTATTCGGCAGCAGATGCAAAGAATGTTACTATAAGTGTCAGAAATTTAAACAGCAAGCCTTATATTGATCTGACTTTAGATGTTTTGACAGCTTTCGGTTTAAAAACACCGGTTAATGAAGGTTACAAAAGTTTCTATTTTGATAATACAACTACAGATTTCAATGAAGAAGTTTTGGATTATACAGTTGAAAGAGATTGGAGTGGAGCTGCCTTCCTGTTGGTAGGCGGTGCCATTTCAGGAAATATAATTGTCAAAGGTTTGGATATAAATTCAGTGCAGGCAGATAAAGCAATTCTGCAGCCACTAATGCAGGCAGGAGCAGTAATGAGTATACATGAAGCAGGAATAGAAATAAGGGAAAGCAATTTAAAAGCTTTTCAATTCAATGCAACAGATTGTCCCGATCTTTTTCCGCCACTGGTAGCATTAGCAGCTTTCTGTGAAGGAAAGTCTGTGATAGAAGGTGTGCACAGGTTGACCTATAAGGAAAGTAACCGTGCTCACACATTGCAACAGGAATTTTTAAAAATGGGTGTTGAGATCAATATAGAACAGAACCATATGCTTGTAAAAGGAAATAATAAAATCAGGAGTTGCTGGGTCACTTCTCATCACGATCACAGGATAGCGATGGCTTGTGCTATTACAGCCCTCAAAGCAGAAGGGGAAGTGGTTATAAATGATGCAGATGCGGTAAATAAATCATTTCCCGCTTTTTGGAATCAATTACAAAACCTGGGGGCTACAGTATCTTTAAATCATAATTAGATCAATGAATTCATTTGGCCGGTTATTCAGGGTAAATATTTTTGGTGAATCTCACGGGCCTTCCGTCGGAATCATAATTGATGGGTGCCCGGCCGGTGTAATTTTAATGGAAGAAGAATTTCAAAAAGATCTTAATCGGCGCAAAGGCGGTACTAAAGGCACAACACCTCGCAAGGAAGATGATAAACCAGTTTTTTTGAGCGGTATTTTTAACAACAAAACAACCGGTGCACCACTTACCATCCTGTTTGAAAATAACAATACCCGGTCAACCGATTATGATAAGTTGCGAAGCATCCCACGGCCAGGCCATGCTGATTTTGTTGCCAATAAAAAATTCGGATGTAATGAAGATTACCGGGGTGGCGGGCATTTCAGCGGAAGGTTGACCGTATGTCTAGTTGCGGCTGGAGTAATTGCAAAAAAAATCCTTGGGGGCCTTGAAATAAAAGCTACACTCCTGGAGGTTGGGGGTGAAAAAGATATTGAAGCTGGTTTACAAAAAGCTATTGATGCTAAAGACTCCGTAGGAGGTATTATTGAATGTTCAGTTCAGGGATTACCGGTTGGTTTGGGAGAACCTTTTTTTGATTCTCTTGAATCCCTTATCAGTCATGCAGTTTTTTCAATACCTGCTGTAAAAGGAATAGAATTTGGAGCTGGTTTTTCTGCAGCCAAAATGTTTGGTAGCGGGCATAATGATTCTATTGAAAATGCCTTAGGAAAAACGTTAACCAATCATGCAGGTGGAATAGTCGGCGGTATAAGCAACGGCAATGAATTATTGTTTCGTATAGTGGTGAAACCCACTTCTTCCACACCAAAAGAACAGAAATCGCTGAATCGGGAAAGTGGTGTAATGGAAAAATTTTCTATTAAAGGAAGACATGATTTATGTATTGCATTAAGAGTGCCGCCTGTATTGGAAGCCGTGACTGCAATCGTTCTTGCAGATTTAATGCTGGTAGAACAGAAGATAGATAAAATCAAACCTGAAGATTAAATCAATCTTTCAACTGAGATGTCAGAAAATTCTCCTGGCTTCTCTAAAGCGGTAAACTATATATTTCCTCATAAAATTTCTTAATAGCCCTTTATTACCGGCGATCTTATTGGTTTAGAAAGTTAGATCATTTAAAATTTTTGTTTTCTGCATAACATTTTTAATTTGTGGCAGACCCTGATTATTTATACCGGGGTTTTAATATTAATCGCACTTTTGGTTTACAGAATAGTGAATGATCCTGATATGAACAAACCATTGCAAATATTCTTATATAATCTCTTAATTTTTATATTCATTTATCTGATAGGTTTTAGCGTTTCCTGTAAAAACAAACATAAACATATTGGTGAAACAGAAATTGTATCAGAGCCGGCAGACATAGGACCGACAAGCGCTGAAATAATTAAGACATCTATTGATGATGCAATAGAGAATGAACATATTGGGGATTTTCAATTAAAACATCCCTTGGTAATAAAGTTTATTTATGAAAATTCAGGTTATATTCCTATTTGGTCCAAAGATGGTTTCTGGACGTCTAAAGCCGATTCTTTATTAGATTTTATTGCTCAATCCCGTGAATATGGATTATTCCCGCAAGATTATTTTTTTGATTCACTGCAATCTCTTAAGAAAAAAACATTTATAGATACAGCTGCTCATGAAAGCAAACTGGATGCATCGTTATGGGCGCAAACCGATCTTTTGTTTACATCGGGTCTATTGCAAATAATCAAAGATTTAAAATGGGGCAGGCTTCAGCCCGGTACGGCAAATAAAGACACTTTAATAAATTATGATTATTATTTAAAGAATATATTCAGCTTTCAAAATAATAATACTGCATTTTTTGCTGCTCAACTGGAGCCTGAGCATAGAAATTATCAATTATTGAAAACAGCATTACCTGCATTTCTTGCATCAGCAGACTTTGATAAACATACATATGTAAATATTAAAGACAGTGTACATTTTAAGCAGACTTTATCCATGAGGCTTAGTGAAGAAGATAGCCTGTTCAGGTCAATACCCAATCCGGATTCGGCTCAGTTGGCATCAGCGATCAGGCGATATCAAAAAGCA
>MWVX01000576.1_pt1 | contig 11807 bp, 9 predicted proteins | sample 1047311 | NCBI WGS metagenome assembly MWVX01 (sample SAMN06349984, study PRJNA376086) | soil metagenome | isolation source: MtG-4 sample Antarctic (ecotone) soil | place: Antarctica | collected 2015-01-13
GACCAAAGGGGGGGGGATCACCGACCAAAGGGGGGGGGGGGATCACCGACCAAATTTAACAAAAATATAATATAAATCAAATATTTAAAAAAATATTTTTCTGAAATGATGAAACCCTAAACTAACTAAACTAATTATTTATTAAACTTTTTAAACCGTTTTCGCTGTGGAAAACGCATGTGGACAACCACAAAACGGATCACAGAAACATCCGCCATGCAAAAGCTACGAAGTTCCGACCCTTTATCCAAAATCAGAACTGATAGACCCAGTAAATAACACGGCAGAAAAACATAACCTACCCTGCAAGCAATTTTTGTGTGGAAAGGATTTTAGGCTTAGCATTGGATCAATGGTCGGATCAACCTTGATAACCCACAAAACAGCAGTAGGAAGGAAAAAAACAGACAGGATCAAAACAGCTAGATTGTAACCTAAGACTAAAATATCAAGGTTTTCATAGAACTTTCCATATTGTTGCTTGGTTTGGTTCTTAATAAACTTCACAAGATGAATTTCCCTCGCATTTTTTCCAAAAATAAAAATCGCAACCAAAAATTAACTCTGAGCAGCTATGCTATGGTGTCAAAAACGATCGCTGGCGGCTTTTGGAGTGTGTTGGGTGTGGGGAATATGGTTTGACAACTTTAGGCCTCTGTACGGCCTTCTAATGACGTTTTTTGTTGACTGAATTTTTGGTGAAAATATTTTCGAGGAAGAATATACCACAAAAAATACCGTAAAAATGACACAAATACTATGTTTTTATTGGGATTTAGCCAATTTCGGCTGTAAAGTTGGAGTGTGATCGGGATGTCGAACAGCTGACGGTCACAACAGCAGCATAGGGGTTGGCTCTGGAAAAGTTGGGTCCAAGCACCTAATTCAAACCCCACTATAAAATTTTGACTCGAAAATATGGGATTCGGTCATGTTTGCTGACCGTTGTCGCTTGCGACGAAGCGGTGTTGCATTACAACATGTAAGCGCGCACTTCGCCGTTGCGAAGGGAACGATCGATTTTATTTTTCAATTCCTGTTACCCGACCGGCATCAAATTAATTTCTATTGGAGTTGTCAGAAGGGGAAAGAATTCTTTCCCCTTCCCCAACAAGCAAAACCTGTAGGCGCCGAAAAAGACATGGACTGGGCTGTGGGATAAAAAACAAAAAAAATCCAAAGTCACAAAGTGCGCACTTGCGCATGTTATGCTTTTGCGAGCCTGACCGGCGGTTTAATTGAGTTTTTTTATAATTGATCATTTCGGATATTGGCTATGGAGATTCAATCCCCCTGAAGCCGCTAACCCATCAAAAATTTTACAGAAATTTCTATGAGATTTGAAAAAACCAATCACTAATTTCTTCCACTGGAAAGCCATTTTGACAAAATTTTTTGCGCTATGTTCTACGTAAATTAATCAATTAAACCGCCGGTTAGGCTTGAAAGGCGCAAACGCGCCTAAGTACGCTATTCTAGATTTTGGATTTTTTTGTTGTGCTTCCCATTCCTGTTTTTTCACTTTGAGGATTTTTCTTGTGCAGGGGAAAGTAAAGAGAGGGGAAAAATTTTCCCCTCTCTTTACTTCCTACATTCGTCAAAAATTTTACAGGTATGGTGAAAAGGATTGAAAAATAAAATCGACAGTTCATGGAGAAATTTTCGGAATGCGCGCTTACACATTGCTTCGCAACATCGCTTTGCCGCAAGCGACCGACTCCTCAAAAATATATGGTGTTTATAATTGAAAGCTTACAGATTTTTTCTCCATTGTTTCAATTTTTGTTTTGAACTAAGTTTATCCCTGTTATCTGGTGTTTTAAATAAATTTTAAGGAGATAAACATGAGGATTAATAAATTAAACCTTCTATCTATAGCAGCTTGTTGTTTGGTTTCTGCTTTATGGTCAGAGTCCAAATGTATGGAACAGATAAGAAATTATGAGCCTATCAGGCATATCAACAATTATCAGACAGAACTTTCTGCAGGGAGTATTGTTTCCTTTGCAGGAGAAGTAGCCCCTCATGGATGGTTACTATGTGATGGGCAACAATATTCGAATCAAAGATACCCTGAACTCTACGAAGTTGTTAGAGAAAAATATGTCTCAGGTGAATCATGGGTGATTGAAGCCAATAGTGCATATTCCGATCCAATCCGGGGGATGATTCTGATTCAATCCGGCCGCCTGTTCCTATCTAATCCGGGGGATGATTCTGATTTAATCCGGCCGCCCATTCCGATTCAATCCGGGCGGTGATTCCACTCCAAACCAATCAATGATTCAAAGACAAAGCGATAAAATAAGGAAATATTCTTAAGAACAAACCTTATTTAAATGGTCGTTTTTTATTAAATTTTACTCTCTACCAACAATTAAAGAGAGTAAGAAATATGTCAAGGAATCATATAACAATGAGAAAAATAAGAGAAATACTAAGGTTAAGATTCAATTGTGGACACAGTCAGGAATCAATTGCAAAAAGCATTGGAATTGGAAAGGGTACAGTCTGGGACTTCTTAAATCGGGCCAAAAAAGCTGATCTGAGTTGGCCATTACCCGATGACCTTACCGATGAACATTTGGAGAAGAGCTTATACCCGTCAAGCCAAAAAGTTGTCAAAGATACTGATAAACAGCCAGGAATAGTTAAATGGGATGACATTCATAAAGAGTTAAAGCGCAAGGGCGTAACCTTGATACTATTGTGGCGTGAGTATAAGGAGCAATACCCACAGGGCTTTAGCTATAGCCAATTCTGTAACCTTTATAGGGAATGGTCTAAACACTTAGATGTTTGGATGCGTCAGCCCCATAAAGCGGGTGAGAAGCTGTTTGTAGATTATGCAGGCCAAACGATGCCAGTCGTGCATGACAATGAGACGGGTGAAATCAAGGATGCCCAGATTTTTGTAGCAACCCTTGGCGCTTCAAGCTTTACTTACGTAGAAGCAACATGGACACAAACTCTGCCCGATTGGATTGGTTCCCACGTACGCGCATTCGATTTTTTTGAAGGTTGCCCTGAAATCGTTGTCCCGGACAATCTCAAAAGCGGTGTTCAAAAATCCCATATTTACGAACCGGACATTAACCCCACATACCAGGATATGGCTGTACATTATGGTATAGCCATTATGCCAGCTCGCTCAAGGAGCCCAAAAGACAAGGGGAAGGTAGAAAATGGAGTTTTGCAGACAGAAAGGCAGATTTTGGCGAAGCTTCGTAACCGGGTATTTTTTAGTTTACCCGAGTTGAACCAGGCAATAAGGCCATTATTAAATGATCTCAACAACCGTCCTTTCCAGAAGGTTCCTGGTTCCCGGTCAAGCCACTTTCAGGAATTGGAAAAACCAGCTCTCAAGCCACTTCCTCAGACGCGATACGAGTACGCTGAATGGAAAAAAATCAGGGCTGGATTCAATTACCATATTGAGGTTGGAGGACATTATTATAGCATCCCTTTCCCCTTTGCCAAAAAAGTTCTCCAGATTCGCTATGACCATAAAATAATTGAGGTGTTCCACCAAAATAAGCGTGTTGCGTCTCACGTGAGAAGCTTTGTTGCCCATGGATATACGACGGATCCTTCCCACATGCCAAAAAACCATCAAGCGCAGGTGGAGTGGACACCTGAACGTATCATTGCCTGGGGAAAGAAAACAGGGCCACATACCGCAGAATTCTTAGGCGCGGTTATGAAATCCCGCGACCATCCATGCCAAGGGTTCCGTGCCTGCATAGGTGTGTTGAGATTAGAAAAACGTTATGGGAGCCAACGCTTGGAAGCAGCGTGCAACCGAGCCTTATCGATTGGATCGTATACTTTTAAAAGCGTTGAATCGATTTTAAAAAATAACCTGGATCAAGCCCCCTTGCCAGCTAACTCTACCTCGCAGGATGAAAAACCCATCCCAGATAACCATGAAAACATCCGTGGACAAAATTACTTTGAATAATAAGAAAAGGAACATGAAATATGCTAATAAATCCAATTATAAATAATCTGCAACAGTTACGCCTTCATACCATGGCAAAAGGATTCAAGGAACAGTTGGAACAACCGATAATGGCAGAATTGAGTTTTGAAGAGCGTCTCGGCTTACTGGTGGACATGGAGGTAACGGCACGCGAAAACCGACAACTCCAAACCCGCCTAAAGAAAGCAAAGTTACAGCAGTCAGCCTGCCTGGAGGATATTGACTATTCTTCCCAGCGTAACCTGGATAAATCCTTGTTGGCTACGCTTTCGTCGTGCCAATGGGTATCCTCCCACCATAATATTTTGATTGTAGGCCCTTGTGGAACCGGGAAAACGTTTTTGGCGTGCGCATTAGCTCACAAAGCTTGTTTTACTGGCCACAGTATATACTATTGCCGAATGAACCGCCTTTTATCAGACTTGCAAATCAAGAAAGGGGACGGGCAGTATAACAAGCATATGGCAGAGCTTTCTAAAGTTGGTGTTCTCATTTTGGATGACTTTGGCCTGTCTTCTTTCTCTGATGACCAACGGCGTGATTTACTGGAAATTTTAGATGACCGTCATAATAAACGCTCAACAATTGTAACGAGCCAGCTTCCCGTAAAACTCTGGCATGAAACGATAGGCAATGGAACACTTGCAGATGCTATTCTCGATAGGCTCGTTCACAACGCCCATCGGCTTGAAATTAAAGGTGAGTCCATGAGAAAAACCCGCAGCAAGATTGGAGAAGGAGAAAAATAAATCTGAGTAAAGAAGCTCAAATGAGCGATGCTCAAGCGGCACTCAGAAAAAGGGACTGTCCTGCGAGTTATTGTTAGCTGAAACAAGGGGGGCTCATTGCCGCCCCCCCTAGCCCCCCGCTAGGATATTTACAAAACAAAGATGATTGGCGGCAGGGAGTTGACTGTTTATAGTGAGAGTGCAGTACAGGGTGGGAACCCAATGACTGCAAACAAAGATGGGATTGTCCTCAAGCTCTTTCAAGGACTTGAGGGCATTCCTTCCCTCAAAAGGGGATATCCATAAAGGGCATTGGCAATGAAAATTATGAATGGAAATTATTTTAACTAAGGGAGGTGTACCAAAGTAAACGAATCAAATTTAACAAGTATTGCTTATCTTTGATTCATGATGGGTTTGGAGCCCAAATTGCCGCCCGGATAAAAATCGGAACGGATGCCCGGATTGAAATAGGAATCACCCCCCGGATTAAATCGGAATGGGTGGCCGGATTGATCGGAATACGCAAAGTGCATATTCCGATCCAATCCGGGGGATGATTCTGATTCAATCCGGCCGCCTGTTCCTATCTAATCCGGGGGATGATTCTGATTTAATCCGGCCGCCCATTCCGATTCAATCCGGGCGGTGATTCCACTCCAAACCAATCAATGATTCAAAGACAAAGCGATAAAATAAGGAAATATTCTTAAGAACAAACCTTATTTAAATGGTCGTTTTTTATTAAATTTTACTCTCTACCAACAATTAAAGAGAGTAAGAAATATGTCAAGGAATCATATAACAATGAGAAAAATAAGAGAAATACTAAGGTTAAGATTCAATTGTGGACACAGTCAGGAATCAATTGCAAAAAGCATTGGAATTGGAAAGGGTACAGTCTGGGACTTCTTAAATCGGGCCAAAAAAGCTGATCTGAGTTGGCCATTACCCGATGACCTTACCGATGAACATTTGGAGAAGAGCTTATACCCGTCAAGCCAAAAAGTTGTCAAAGATACTGATAAACAGCCAGGAATAGTTAAATGGGATGACATTCATAAAGAGTTAAAGCGCAAGGGCGTAACCTTGATACTATTGTGGCGTGAGTATAAGGAGCAATACCCACAGGGCTTTAGCTATAGCCAATTCTGTAACCTTTATAGGGAATGGTCTAAACACTTAGATGTTTGGATGCGTCAGCCCCATAAAGCGGGTGAGAAGCTGTTTGTAGATTATGCAGGCCAAACGATGCCAGTCGTGCATGACAATGAGACGGGTGAAATCAAGGATGCCCAGATTTTTGTAGCAACCCTTGGCGCTTCAAGCTTTACTTACGTAGAAGCAACATGGACACAAACTCTGCCCGATTGGATTGGTTCCCACGTACGCGCATTCGATTTTTTTGAAGGTTGCCCTGAAATCGTTGTCCCGGACAATCTCAAAAGCGGTGTTCAAAAATCCCATATTTACGAACCGGACATTAACCCCACATACCAGGATATGGCTGTACATTATGGTATAGCCATTATGCCAGCTCGCTCAAGGAGCCCAAAAGACAAGGGGAAGGTAGAAAATGGAGTTTTGCAGACAGAAAGGCAGATTTTGGCGAAGCTTCGTAACCGGGTATTTTTTAGTTTACCCGAGTTGAACCAGGCAATAAGGCCATTATTAAATGATCTCAACAACCGTCCTTTCCAGAAGGTTCCTGGTTCCCGGTCAAGCCACTTTCAGGAATTGGAAAAACCAGCTCTCAAGCCACTTCCTCAGACGCGATACGAGTACGCTGAATGGAAAAAAATCAGGGCTGGATTCAATTACCATATTGAGGTTGGAGGACATTATTATAGCATCCCTTTCCCCTTTGCCAAAAAAGTTCTCCAGATTCGCTATGACCATAAAATAATTGAGGTGTTCCACCAAAATAAGCGTGTTGCGTCTCACGTGAGAAGCTTTGTTGCCCATGGATATACGACGGATCCTTCCCACATGCCAAAAAACCATCAAGCGCAGGTGGAGTGGACACCTGAACGTATCATTGCCTGGGGAAAGAAAACAGGGCCACATACCGCAGAATTCTTAGGCGCGGTTATGAAATCCCGCGACCATCCATGCCAAGGGTTCCGTGCCTGCATAGGTGTGTTGAGATTAGAAAAACGTTATGGGAGCCAACGCTTGGAAGCAGCGTGCAACCGAGCCTTATCGATTGGATCGTATACTTTTAAAAGCGTTGAATCGATTTTAAAAAATAACCTGGATCAAGCCCCCTTGCCAGCTAACTCTACCTCGCAGGATGAAAAACCCATCCCAGATAACCATGAAAACATCCGTGGACAAAATTACTTTGAATAATAAGAAAAGGAACATGAAATATGCTAATAAATCCAATTATAAATAATCTGCAACAGTTACGCCTTCATACCATGGCAAAAGGATTCAAGGAACAGTTGGAACAACCGATAATGGCAGAATTGAGTTTTGAAGAGCGTCTCGGCTTACTGGTGGACATGGAGGTAACGGCACGCGAAAACCGACAACTCCAAACCCGCCTAAAGAAAGCAAAGTTACAGCAGTCAGCCTGCCTGGAGGATATTGACTATTCTTCCCAGCGTAACCTGGATAAATCCTTGTTGGCTACGCTTTCGTCGTGCCAATGGGTATCCTCCCACCATAATATTTTGATTGTAGGCCCTTGTGGAACCGGGAAAACGTTTTTGGCGTGCGCATTAGCTCACAAAGCTTGTTTTACTGGCCACAGTATATACTATTGCCGAATGAACCGCCTTTTATCAGACTTGCAAATCAAGAAAGGGGACGGGCAGTATAACAAGCATATGGCAGAGCTTTCTAAAGTTGGTGTTCTCATTTTGGATGACTTTGGCCTGTCTTCTTTCTCTGATGACCAACGGCGTGATTTACTGGAAATTTTAGATGACCGTCATAATAAACGCTCAACAATTGTAACGAGCCAGCTTCCCGTAAAACTCTGGCATGAAACGATAGGCAATGGAACACTTGCAGATGCTATTCTCGATAGGCTCGTTCACAACGCCCATCGGCTTGAAATTAAAGGTGAGTCCATGAGAAAAACCCGCAGCAAGATTGGAGAAGGAGAAAAATAAATCTGAGTAAAGAAGCTCAAATGAGCGATGCTCAAGCGGCACTCAGAAAAAGGGACTGTCCTGCGAGTTATTGTTAGCTGAAACAAGGGGGGCTCATTGCCGCCCCCCCTAGCCCCCCGCTAGGATATTTACAAAACAAAGATGATTGGCGGCAGGGAGTTGACTGTTTATAGTGAGAGTGCAGTACAGGGTGGGAACCCAATGACTGCAAACAAAGATGGGATTGTCCTCAAGCTCTTTCAAGGACTTGAGGGCATTCCTTCCCTCAAAAGGGGATATCCATAAAGGGCATTGGCAATGAAAATTATGAATGGAAATTATTTTAACTAAGGGAGGTGTACCAAAGTAAACGAATCAAATTTAACAAGTATTGCTTATCTTTGATTCATGATGGGTTTGGAGCCCAAATTGCCGCCCGGATAAAAATCGGAACGGATGCCCGGATTGAAATAGGAATCACCCCCCGGATTAAATCGGAATGGGTGGCCGGATTGATCGGAATACGCAAATAGACGTTCCGAATTGGAAAAATACTTTTGTGTCCCTGACCTTAGAGGGCGTGTCATTGTTGGCGTTGATGGTGGCATAGGTCGCGTTACAGATAATAATACACTTGGGGCAAGCGGAGGTGAGGAAAATACTATACTATCTATTAACCAAATACCGAAACATTACCATAAATTTATCGTTGGCGGTGGCACGGTCAATGTTGGTGCAGGATCATATTCTATTAAAGAATCAGAGAAACTTGATTTGATGAGCGGAGAAAATCCATATCCTCACAACAACATGCAACCATATATATGCTTGAACTACATCATCAATACGGGGGTGCAACAAAATGAGATAGTTCAGTTAAAGCAGAAGATTAATCAGCTTGAAATTTCCCAACAAGGTTGCGCAAAAGCATGGGTAAACTTTAATAAAGATGGAAAAATAAATAATAGTTATAATGTATCAAATGTTATTGCGAGCAATGGGGATGGATTTGGTGGAGATTTTATAGTAAATTTTAATATTCCTTTTTCATCTACATCTTATTGCTGTATAGGAACAGCAGCGACCTCCAATTATAGTATTCTAACCGTTGTACAGAATCCTAAAATCCATACGGTTTCTAGTGCAGGATTTTTTACAGTTAACAACTTATTCTTAAAATCTCCGCCTGATTTTGTAAATATAGTTTTTTTTGGGGAACAATAAATATTATTAAGGTTTGAAATAAAACCAACTGATTCTAAATCAGTTGCTCTCAAGACCCCCGAAAAAGTATTTTTGGGGGGTCTTTTTTAAAAATTTTTTCTATTGGATCAGTAATGGAACCGACACGAAAGAATCCTGATTTTTTCCTCTTCTACTAAGTAGACAATCCTGTGTTCTTGGTCTATACGACGAGACCAACACCCAGAAAGATTATATTTCAAAGGTTCAGGCTTGCCTGTTCCGCTAAAGGGAGTCTTGGCTAACTCCTGAACTAATTCCAATATTTTTTCTGCTTTCCGGCGATCTTTTCTTACCCAATAAGAAAGGTCTTCAATAGAATTTTGGTCAAATTCCAAGCTCTTCACGAACTTCATCGAGGGTTTTCCCTTCTTTTCTACTCAAAGATTCTAAAAGCCTTCTAAGGTTTTTTGGAGATCGTGAAAGGTAAGCTGTCTCTTCCAGAGATCGGTAATCATCTTCAGACAAGAGCATGACATTCTCACCATTCCTTCGTGTAATCAAAAGTGGTGTGTGTTCTATGCAGACTTGCTCCAAATAATTTTTTAGACTTTTTCTCACCTCGGAGTAAGAAATCTCATGCCTCATAGTATCCTCCTATTTATTGTACAATAAAATTGTACAATAAATATTTGACTTTAGCAAAGATATTTTGTATGATTAAAATTAGAGTATTGCGAATAGGTCGCGATGCGTGACGCACAGGATTGTTGAGACCCTATGCGCCACTAACCAACCAAACACACGAGGTTTGATATGGCTGCAATAAAACTAGCCCACGCGGGGCGATTCTTCAAGTTAATCCTTAAAAGGCCGGAAGGCCGAATATATTCTTTTCTGACGTCTCAAAAGATGAATGAGGGCAGATAATTTCTGTCCTTTTTTATTAGTGTGGCGTTAGGGAGATTATAGTCTATTTCACTCCTCCCTACCGCCACAAGAATGCACCGCATTAAAACAGGCACACGCTTTCAGTGTACCTGGCTTTTAGAATGCTTGGAACATTTAAGGAAGAGGAAATGGGAAAATGATAGAGATATTCAATGAAAGCAAAGAAAAACTAGAATTTGAAAGCTACGAAAGCCTTTTCGGTTACATCAAAAAACAAATAAAAGACCAGAATCCTTTTGAGGAAGGACAAGAAGATTGGAACTTTGTCGTGCATCCTTCAGAGAGATTATCGGCTGTTTATCATAGTGCAATTAAAGCTATTGAAATTTTGCTAAGCCCAAAAGAACAAGAAGCTTATGAAAATGGATTAAATCTCTTGGAAATGTACAGAGGAGATAGTGACACCCCCACGCAGATTGTTTTAACTAATGACATTAACGTCCATGAGATGAAAAAAAGCTGGTGTCGTGATTACTGCCTAGAGCATGGTTATACGATGTCTGAAAGGGAATTCAGAACGGTACATTAACTCAAGATTTGGCGATGAAGTTGGAAACTTCATCGCCAAACTCTGTACACGCTCGAAACATTTCGCAACATTGACAAAAATATTTCAACAATGCTTGTCTTGAAAAAGGCTATTTGAGGATAAAATATGAGCAATTCTATTTCTAGATTTTTTGGACGATTGGCTAAACTCTTTGGAGAAGAGGAAGTTCAAGAAGTTATTTTACCTCAACCAGAACCACAACAAGCAGTAGAACTGGAACCCATACAAAAAATAGAGAAAATTGAAGAAACACTCCCAATTATTGAAGAAAAAAAACAAAACAAGAAACACAAGACAAAGCCAAGGCGTAAAAAACTAATAGAGGGGGAAATAGTAACAGTAACAAACGACCCAAGAGATATAAGGGATGTTATGGAACTTATGGAGGTTCCTTTTGTTGCTCTTTCTAAAAATCGGACAGCACCCATTATCTATGAAAGCCCAAACGGAAAATCGAAAGTAAGGATAAGCTGCCACCCTCCTTATCACGTGGCGAGCATATATGATTGGGATATTATTATTTTTGTTTCTAGTAAACTCCAAGAAACCATCAACTTTGCTTCTGATATTCCACCAAGAACCCTTATTGTTTCTCGGAATGAGCTTATTAAGGCAATTTATAGGCATGCTGGAAAAACAACAGATAGTGAAATAGAAGCAGCTTTGAATAGACTTAGGTCAACGTTTATAGAAACAACAATACACAATGAAGATTACCGTTATAAAGGGGGTTTCGGTTTTTTGGATAATTGGGGGTACACAGAGCGTAAGGATATTAAAGAGTTTCGGATAACCCTTTCAGAATGGCTATATGAGATCACTTGTAGCAAAGGGGCTTTGCTAAAAGTCCATCCAGAATACTTTAAAATTACTTCAGGCCTTAAAAGGTTCCTCTATAGGACAGCTAGAAAACACGTTGGTAATCAAAATGAAGGTTGGACATTTTCAATAGAAACACTCCATGAAAAGTCAGGAAGTGAGCAAGAGTTAAAGAAATTCAAATACGACTTAAAAAAAGCCGTAAAGAATAATGATATTCCAGGATACTTTTTTGATTTGGTACAGAAAGACGGAAAAGAATTTGTCCGTTTCATCAATGCAAGGAAAGAGATTAAGAAGATTCTTTCAGAACCAAGCACCCAGCCTTCCTTGCCTTCTCTATAGCACTTTTTTTGGGGGGGGATCACGGACTTTTTGTGTTTTGTGGGCAAGTTTTGTTGATAGAAATCGTACCTATTCATTTTGGGGGGGGGATCACCGACCAAATTTAACAAAAATATAATATAAATCAAATATTTAAAAAAATATTTTTC
>MWVX01000577.1_pt1 | contig 11803 bp, 9 predicted proteins | sample 1047311 | NCBI WGS metagenome assembly MWVX01 (sample SAMN06349984, study PRJNA376086) | soil metagenome | isolation source: MtG-4 sample Antarctic (ecotone) soil | place: Antarctica | collected 2015-01-13
ATCGTTGATAAATGCCCTGGACTTTCCATTAGGTAAAATTTCTCTTCGTACTACAATTTCCCCTAGTATGTCCAGGTCGTGTTCTATTAAAAAAAGTTGAATAGAATCATCAGGGCATTCATTTTGAAAAATACCCTCAACAACGCATTTCTTATCCTTTTTTAATAGGGCTGAGCTCTCCGCTCTTTGTCCAAGAATCAATCCAAGAGCCCCAACTATGATAGATTTACCTGCACCGGTTTCACCTGTAAGCACATTTAGTTTCGCTGAAAAATCTATTTCCAACTGTTCTATGATGGCATAATTCTGAATGAATAAACGGTTCAGCATAATAAGAAACAAATTAAAACAAATACAACGGGATCCTAAAAAAAGTAATACGCTGCAGTAGTGGAGTCCCTCAAAACAAAAAACCCCTGCATGCAGAGGTTATATTTTCCGAAGAAAACCAAATTATTTGAGATCTACTGAATCTACCAATACAGAATCAACAAGTATCCGCCCGCAGTTTTCGCAAACCATTACTTTTTTTCTTTGTTTGATTTCACTTTGCTTTTGGGGAGGAATTGAATAGAAACATCCACCGCAAGCATCACGCTCCACGGGTACTACAGCCAGACCATTTCGGTAATTTTTACGGATTTTTTCATAGCTGGCAAGTAATCGTTCGTCCACATGGCTGCGTGCTTCCTGCACTGACTTATTAAATTGCTTTTCTTCTTTTTCAGTGGTAACAATTATTTTTTCCAGTTCGCTTTTCTTGGTAGTCAACACCCCTTCCTTGCTGGCAATAGCTTTTTTAGCCTTTTCAAGTGCAATCGCTTTTTCAGCTATTTCATCATTAGCATCTTTTATATGTTTTTCACAGAGCTTTACTTCAAGCTGCTGCATTTCTATTTCTTTATTGATTGCTTCAAACTCACGGTTATTTTTTACATTTTCACTGTCCTTTTCATATTTTTTTACGAGGGCTTCTGCTTCTTTGATCGCTTCTCTTTTCTGTGAAATGAATTCCGTGATTCCATTTATTTCTTCCTCAATACGCATCTGTCGGGAATGTAAACCTGTAATTTCATCTTCCAGATCAGCAACTTCCATAGGTAGCTCACCTTTTAAGATGCGGATCTCATCAAGCTTAGAGTCCACCTTTGCAGGTTAACTAATGAATTTAATTTTTCCTCTACTGAATATTCTTTTACTTGTGCCATGAAGAATTTGTTATTTAAATTTTGTCGTTTAATGTCATAGTGCTCTTTTTTTCGATTTGATCACACTTCTGACTTTTATATAAAATTTCAGGAGAAATACTTTATTGGGTTTGTATTCACTGCTGTTTTTAGGACGGCAAATGTAGGATATTTTTTTAGGAGAATTTCTTGAAATAGCTCCACAGTGTATTGTTCACTTTCATAATGCCCAATATCAGTTATTAAAATTTCACCATTTGCCAGAAAAAAGTCATGATATTTTAAATCGGCCGTAATAAAAATGTCAGCTTTTGCCCTAATTGCTTTGTCTATCAAAAATGAACCGGAACCCCCACAGAGAGCTACAATTCTGATGGTTTTACCTCTCAATGCTGTATGCTTAATTACTCCAGAATTAAATGTTGTTTTGAGTTTTTGAAGTAAATCCTGTTCGGTAAGCGGAGTTTCCAAAGAGCCAATGATTCCAGCTCCTATGCCATAATGAACATTCTCCATAGTAAAAATATCATAGGCTACTTCTTCATAAGGATGGTGGGCTACCAAAGCTTTAATGATCTGTAACTCAAGATAAGCCGGATACACAATTTCTATTTTTACTTCCTTTTCGTTGTGCTGCTTTCCAATATCCCCTACGTATGGGTCTGCACCATCCTCAGCTTTAAATGTGCCGAAACCCTCACTATTGAAACTACATTCGGCATATTTACCTATATGCCCTGCTCCTGCTTCAAACAAGGCTTTTCTTACCCTATCGGCCTGATCTATTGGTGCAAAAGTTATCAACTTTCTTAATAATTTGGGCTTTGGATCCAGAATTATAAACTCTTTCAAACCAAGTTTTTCAGCAATTTTAGCATTCACGCCCAATACGATATTATCCATATTTGTATGGGCCGCATAAATGGCAATATTGGCTTTAATAGCTTCTATTATAGTATTTTCAAGTACGTTTTTACCATTCAGTTTTTTTAAACCTTTAAATATGATTGGGTGATGTGAAATGATAAGATTACAGTTATTTGCAATGGCTTCTTTAATGATTTCCGGCGTCACGTCTAAAGTGCATAGAATGCCTGTGCATTCCCAAAAATCGCTGCCGATAATGAGCCCGGAATTATCATAATCTTCCTGAAGTTCGGGTGCAGCAAATGCTTCCAGTGTTTGAATGATATCCGTTATTTTCATTTACGAAAGTTAGTATTTTGCTGTTTTAATGCTATTATGCAACATAGCGTTCATATATTTTTTGGATATTACGCTTCCAAAAATTATAAAAATGGAGTCAGCATTTAACTTGAACCTAACTCCGCCCGCAACAATGAAATTATAAAACAGCGAAGGGCTGCAAAGCAATTGCGTAAAAATATTCTTCAGAATACAAAAGATATTTTGTTGATCCTGGTTGGGTTGCTTTCAGCAGGTTTCGGATTAAAAGGTTTTTTGCTTCCAAATGGTCTGTTTGACGGAGGTGCCCGTGCAACTTTTAGATAAGTAGAATAGATTTTTCTTTATTTTTCCTATTCATACATAAATAAACTTCTGCCAAATTACATTAAAGAGTTACAATTTCTCAGCCGTTAGAGTAAAATGAAAATAATCCACGTTATTTTCATTTTTAGACCATTTTTATTCATTTTTAGGTTGGTTCTTTACCCGGCCTTTGGATAAATAGAGAAATATAACTAACTTGGCGTAAATCCTCTATTAGCATGAAAAGAATTTTACCCTTTTTTCTCTGTGTATTCCTTTTAATTAGCTGTAAAGATGCAGTTGAAAATGCACAAGAGGACTTTGTAATCAAAGCAATGACCGATGGTAAATGGGCAGTAAAAAGATATATCAAAGGCGGTACTGATATCACACAAGATTTTCTTCCTTACAAATTTCAGTTTTATAGCAACCGCACAGTAGATGCAATTAAATATGAGACAAAAGAGATAAGCGGAACCTGGGATGGTAATGCCGTGGCAATGACTATGAAAGCCCAATTGGCTACTTCGAGTTTACCGCTAGTATTGTTAAACGGCAACTGGCAAATAACAAAGAATGGACTTTCATTTGTTGAAGCTTCTCTCACTGAAAGTGGAGAACTAAGATCGCTTCGTCTTGAAAAACTTCAGTAATCCTTGAATGTACGATTTTGCATAGTGATATGTGCAATTATTCAGATATTTGAGCGTTCTACCGACACCCTATAGTAAAAACCACTATTGTAAAAACCATCCGAATTGAAAAGCCGACTGTCCATTTTTATTGGCCTTTTAGTTATTGTATGCAATGTTTTTGCCCAATCTCAAATAGTAGCAAATTTTAAATCTGATATAACAGCCGGTTGTTCTCCAATCGTTGTAAATTTTCAGGATTTATCAACGGGAAATCCAGCAATTTGGAAATGGGATTTTGGAAATGGAGCAACTTCGACCAAAAAAAATCCTTCAGCTACTTTTTTTGATCCGGGTCTTTACACCGTAACGCTTATCGCCTCCAATGCAAACGGCACAATCACGAATAAAAAAACAGCCACGATCACTGTTTACTTACCCCCAGTGGCGGATTTTTCTGTTAATAATAGAAATTTCTGTTCGCCAGCGATCGTAAAATTTACAGACAACTCCTCTACACCAGCTAATACTCCCATCACTACCTGGAAATGGGATTTTGGGGATGGAAATTCTTCCACTGCTCAGAATCCTCAACACATTTATAGAAGTGCCGGTAGCTATACGGTCACGCTTACCATCACAAACAACCTGGGTTGCACTCAACTCATCACCAAACCGAATTATGTTGACGTGAGTGAAGGTATATTACCGGGTTTCAATTATTCCGATCCTGCAGTTTGCAGTGCACCTGCTACAGTAAACTTCATAAATGCCTCTACGGGTCCGGGAACATTAACTTATAACTGGGACTTTGGTAATGGGTCAGTAGCTACCACACCGAATGCCATCACCATATATAACAAAAATGGAACATACCGCGTTTCGCTTTTCGTGTCAAGTAGCTCCGGCTGTTCTGATACCGCCGTCACTTATATAAAAGTGGGTAAGGCCAATACTGATTTTAAAACTCCCGTATCCCTTTGTGCTAATACACCCCTACAATTTTTAAATAATTCTTCTCCCCGGCCTATAAAATCTTTCTGGAGATTTTCCACCGGAGCAACAGATACGTTGAGGAATGGTATTGCCAGTTTTCCCGGACCAGGCACCTATACTGCTACCCTTATTAATAGTTATACAGCGTGTACTGATTCTATTACAAAGAAGGATTATATACGTGTGCATGGACCTTCTGCCGACTTTACTTCTGTAAATCAGGCAGGTTGTAAGGGCACCACTACTACTTTTTTCCACCGGAGCAACAGATACGTTGAGGAATGGTATTGCCAGTTTTCCCGGACCAGGCACCTATACTGCTACCCTTATTAATAGTTATACAGCGTGTACTGATTCTATTACAAAATCATTTACTATTTTACCGAAAGGCTTATCAGATTTTACAGCCAATGATTTGGGAGATTGCAAAGCCCCATTCAAAGTTAATTTTTCACCCCGCACTCCTGGTACTTCATATCTGTGGGATTTTGGTGACAGTACCACATCTACGGAATCCAATCCCACACATACGTATACACAATCCGGTGATTTTAATGTTAAGCTTATAATGAGGGGCAACAACGGATGTCTCGACACACTTCAAAAAAATGCCTATATAAAAATTGGGAAGCCTGTAATTTCTTTTGCCGGTTTACCAACAGAAGGGTGCATACCTTATCCTTTTACTTTCGGAGCGAACATTCAAACTGCTGACTCAGTAGCATCGTACAAATGGAATTTTGGCGATGGAAGCTTTTCTTCGGCGAAAAACCCCAGCCACACTTACACCAGAGCAGGTATATACATAGTATCACTCACCATTACCACGATCGCAGGTTGTACAGAAACCCTTGTTCTTCCTTCGGCGGTGAAAGTAGATACCATGATAAAACCTGCTTTTTTAGCCGACCTGAGGGATGCCTGTGCCTATCCCGGCTTGCAATTTACCAATCGAACACCCGATCCAAGAAACGATCTGAAATATCTTTGGACATTTAGTGATGGTACCACATCCACTTTGGTAAATCCCAATGTTACATTCGCAGATACCGGATGGCTTGATGTAACATTAGAGGTAAATAATAATGGTTGTAAAAATAAATTTACTGAACTCCGTTATATTTATCTAAAACCTTCCGTATCTAAATTTGAATTCAAAACAGACTGCAATAACCCCCTTCAATATTTTTTTGTTGATAAATCACTAGGTGCCAATACTTGGAATTGGGAGTTTGGTGATGGAAGCAGTTTTTCAGGCCAAAATCCACCTCCCCATGCTTTTCCCTCAATGGGCAGATATAAGGTTTCTCTTACCACCACCAATGGAAGTTGTAGCTATATCATTACTAATGAAATAATCATTGCTGATAACAAACCCGATTTTAGTGCCCGCACTTTGGAGGGATGCAAAGAGTTCACTACTACTTTCACTGCAAATATTTCCAATACAGGATTAATAAAGAAATATGTCTGGGACTATGGAGCGGGTATAGATTCTGTGCAGGGGCAAACAGCCAAATTCACATTCGCCAACTCGGGTATTTATACGGTTAGTCTTACTGCTATAGATAGTTTTGGGTGTACGCAATCCATTACAAAGAAGGATTATATACGTGTGCATGGACCTTCTGCCGACTTTACTTCTGTAAATCAGGCAGGTTGTAAGGGCACCACTACTACTTTTTTCGATTCTTCAAGGACGGATGCAGGCTATAATATTGAAAGTTGGAAATGGGATTTCGGTGACAGTACAATGCAAACTTTTTCCTCACCACCTTTTCAGCATACCTATGATAGTGTGGGCGATTATGATGTAAAACTCGTTGTCAGGGATTCTAAAGGTTGCATGGACAGTACTACGCACAGAAGTTTTGTAAAAATCTCAACCATTAAAGCGCTGATCAGCACTACTGGGGCCATTTGTAATAATGCGCCTATTTATTTTGGTAGCGAAACGCAAAGCGACCTTCCTTATACTTCTTTCTGGGAATTAGGTGATGGCAGCACATCCATTGCTCAGGGTTTCAGCCATGTTTATGCCGATACAGGTTATTATACCGTAAAATTAAAGGTAAGGGATGTGGTGGGGTGTGAGGATTCCGTATCTCTTATCAATGGAGTTCACGTTTCTACACCCAAGGCCTCGTTTAGTGAAAATAATCTGATCTCATATTGCACACCTTTTCAAGCCATTTTCACCAATACATCTAGTTTTTATCAATCTTCATATTGGGACTTAAGCATTGGTACTTCTACCCAACAAAATCCTTCATCTTATTATACAAACAAAGGAAGCTATCCTATAAAACTTGTAGTAACTGGCCCGGGCGGTTGTAAGGATTCGATCACTAAAGTGGTAAATGTCTATGACCCGCTTGATGGATCAATGAACTATAGTCCACTTACAGGTTGCAGGCCCCTGCTGGTCGACCTTCAGGCTTATTCTCAATTTAATGCAAAGTATATTTGGGACTTTGGTGATGGCAATGTCACGGATACTACCACTTATAAGTTACGGCATATATACGATTATCCCGGAGATTTTGTACCCAAGATCATTATTAAACAACCCGATGGTTGTGTTCTTACCTTGAAAGGAACAGATATTATTCAGGTATTCGGTGCAAAAATTATATTCAACTTTGAAAAAAATCTTTTTTGCGATAGTGGAAGTATCACAATAATTGATTCTACCATCATCCGCGACAGCATACTGAAATACACCTGGGATTTCGATGACGGCACCATATCCAATGACAAAAAACCATTGCACTATTATAATTCGCCGGGAAATTATTTGGTCTCGCTTGCAGTAGTAACTGAAAAAGGCTGCAAAGACACCGCAAGGATGCCTCTCACCGTAGTGCAAAGCCCTTTGATCGCTATGGCTACTGATTCCGTAATATGCATCAATGAACGTGTGTTGCATACAGGAATTATGCAACGGCCAGACACATCGCTTGTAAAGTGGGCATGGACATTTCCCAATGGCAATACCTCTGGCAGCCAATATCCTACCATACAACAATATAATACTGCCGGAAAATTCAAAATAACCGCCATTGCTACCAATAGCAGCGGATGTGCAGATACGGTGGTAAGAAATCTTTTAGTGAACCCTTTACCTATAATTACATTACCGACTACATTATTAAAAATTGTCGGGGTACCCCTTACACTTCCTGCTTATTATAGTAATAATATTTCTAAATATCTTTGGAACCCATCTAATACTTTAAGCTGCCCGGATTGTCCGCAGCCAATTACTACTACTAAATTTGATACCTGGTACAAAGTGAATGTAGTAGATAGTAATGGTTGCCAAAGTAGCGCTGAAGTTCATGTAAAAGTATTGTGTGAAGGCGCCACTATATTCGTTCCGAATACATTCTCACCCAATGGAGATGGCGCAAACGATGTGCTTTATGTAAGAGGGAAAGGATTAGAGCGCATTAAATCAATACGTATTTTTAACCGCTGGGGAGAAGTAGTTTATGAACAAAGGGAATTCCCTGTAAATGATGCTCTGTATGGCTGGAATGGGAAGTACAAAGGAAACAAAGCACACCCTGATGTATATATTTACCAGGTGGAGATTTTATGCGAAAATGGTCAATTAATAAGATTGGATGGAAACATCGCGTTAATACTTTAAACTATGAAAAATCGTATACTACTCACATTGATCACTGCATGTGGAGTTTTGATCTTTACTTCATCAAAAGGGCAGGATATTCATTTTTCTCAATTTTTTGAAGCACCATTATTAAGAAATCCTTCATTGGCCGGCATCTTTACGGGCGATATAAGGGTACAGGCAGTATTCAGAGATCAGTGGAACAGTGTAACTAATGCTTATAAGACAGGTTCTTTTAATGCGGAATATAAAATGCCAATAGGAAAAGGGGATGATTTTCTTACCACAGGCATACAGGTATTTTACGATCAGGCAGGTACTGTTGCCTGGAAATCAACACATATTTTACCGGCACTAAATTATCACAAGTCCTTAAGTGATGAAACCAATCGTTATCTGTCATTAGGATTTATGGGCGGACTGGTGCAAAGACGCATCGACAGATCCAAAATGACAACAAATAGTACCTACGATGGCCTGGGCGATGGTGAAACATTCACCAAAAACGGATACAGTTACTTTGATGCCGCAGTAGGTATGAGTTTCAATTCTCAGTTTACAGACAACATTGATAACAATCTTTTCGTTGGTGCTGCTTTACACCATTTTAATAAACCAAAAAATTCATTTTATCAAAGCGCTAATATTGAACTCGAACCTAAATGGGTAGGTTCAGCTGGAGTGAAATTTTCAGTCACTCCCGGCAGTTATGTTACTCTGCAGAGTGACTATTCCCGACAGGGTGAGTTTCAGGAAGTTGTTGCAGGTGCTCTTTATGGTATCAAAATAGGGCAGGGAGATTTAGATAATCCTTTATACACTTTGCATGGGGGCGCTTTTTTACGCTTGAACGATGCTTTTATCCCGGTAGTAAAAGTAGATTACTCAAAATTTTCATTTTCACTTAGCTATGATGTCAATATGTCCAAACTGAGAACATCGAGTTATGGGCGTGGCGGATTCGAATTGGGCATATCTTATATCGGATTTGTTGACCGCGAAAATTCCGCAATTAAGGCATTGTACTGCCCAAGATTTTAATGCCGAAAAAGTCATCTCCCCCGATGACTTTTATCAATTCGTTTCTTCTAATAAGGCTTTGCTTCTTTAGAAACTTCTTCGGCCTGCTCTACTGCTTCACCCGATTTTGTAGAACCTATAGGTCCTTTAGTTATATTTCCACTTACAGTTTGTAAACCCTCTGCTACCCTTCTTCCATATTCTGCATCACATTGCGTAAAAAGCTCAATCATTTTATCCTGAATATGTTTTTTTGCTGGTGCCAACGTATTCACAAGATTTAAGATCAAGTCATCGCGTTCCCAGTCTTCAAGAATGCGAAATCGTTCACCTGCCTGTTTAAAATCATTTTTTCTATCAATCTTCTGACGCACCAGTTTTGCATGGTACTCAGGCTCATGATCTGGACCTGATATTGGGGCTTCTTTTAAACCATTCATAGAAGAAGGCTCATAGTTTACATGAGGATTAACCCCGGGAACCGTGTCAACTTTATAAGTCATTTGACCATCCCGCTGGTTGGTAGCTACATGTTTTTTCGGCGCATTGATTGGAAGCTGCAAGTAATTGGAACCTACGCGGTGGCGTTGCGTATCAGAGTAAGAAAAGGTACGCCCTTGTAACATTTTGTCGTCAGAAAATTCAAGTCCATCCACCAAAACACCTGTACCGAAAGCCGCTTGTTCCACTTCAGCAAAATAATTTTCAGGATTTTTATTGAGTGTCATTTTGCCAACAGGCAAAAAAGGAAACTGCTCGGGAGGCCAGAGCTTTGTATCATCTAAAGGATCAAAATCCAATTCAAGATGATCATCGTCACTCATAATCTGTACGCATAATTCCCACTCCGGAAATTCTCCCTTTTCAATAGCTTCATACAGATCCTGAGTGGCATGATTGAAATTTTTTCCCTGAATATCTTCAGCTAGTGCCTGTGTAAGATTTTTAATTCCCTGCAATGGTTCCCAATGATATTTTACCAAAACTCCTTCGCCAGCAGCATTCACCCATTTATATGTGTTTACGCCTGAGCCTTGCATTTGGCGGTAGTTAGCCGGAATGCCCCATGGTGAAAAAAGAAAAGTGATCATGTGAAGAGCTTCTGGTGTATTGCCTATAAAATCAAATATGCGTTCACCATCCTGACGGTTAGTAATAGGATCGGGCTTAAAGGCATGTACCAGATCAGGGAACTTCATAGCATCCCTTATAAAAAATATCTTCAGATTGTTCCCTACAAGATCCCAATTGCCATCTTCAGTATAAAATTTTGTAGCAAACCCCCTTGGATCACGCAAGGTTTCCGGTGAATGCCCCCCATGAATTACTGACGAAAACCGAACGAAAACGGGTGTACGTTTCCCTTTTTGCTGAAACAATTTAGCCCTGGTATATTTTGAAACCGTCTCGCTGCCTACAGTACCATAAGCTTCGAAATAACCATGTGCGCCTGCTCCACGTGCATGTACAACCCTTTCTGGAATGCGCTCACGATCGAAGTGTGATATTTTTTCCAGGAACTGGTAATTTTCCAATGTTGCAGGTCCACGGTTTCCAACTGTACGTAAATTTTGATTATCGGTAATGGGGTGTCCCTGGCGTGTGGTTAAAATATCAGATGCTTCATTTTTTTCATTTCCATTGAGCTTGTTACCATTATCATTTTGCTTATTTTCCGTATTCATAATTTACATATTTGAAAATTTTTCTATGCGTTAAGTTTTAAATGGGAAAAAAGAGATTTTATAATGTAAAATTAGGGATTTGAATAGTTGGATAATTTTTAATCCTGTAAAAAAACAGTTGGAGAATATATGACTGTGCTGAAATTTGCGCTTCATTTACCTGGTCAAAACAAAAATAATTATGCTACAATGTGGACAAGCAGCACCGGATTTTAGTTTATATGATAGTGATAAAATCAAAGTGACTTTATCTGAGCAGCAGGGTTCAAATGTATTGCTGCTATTTTACCCCCTGGCTTTTACTTCTACCTGTTCCGCTGAATTGTGCACTATAAGGGATAATTTGCATCAGTATAATAAACTGAATGTGAAGGTATTTGGAATATCAGTGGATTCACTTTATACACTAGCAAAGTATAAAGAAGCCCAGAATCTGAATTTCACTTTACTAAGCGATTTTAATAAAGAAGTTTCAAAAGCATACGATAGTCTCTATGAAACTTTTAGCTATAACATGAAAGGCGTTTCAAAAAGATCAGCGTTTTTAATAGACAATACAGGCATAATACGATTTTCTCAAATTTTGGAGAATGCGAGTGAGCAACCTGATTTTGAATTGATTAAAAAGAAATTAATGGAAATTTACCTGTAGTCTTTACATTTATTTGTGGTTTTCTGGCAAAACCTTTGCAATTACTTAAAAATATTATACATTGCAAGTACTAAAACCAAAATCCTTTCGTTGAGAAGAACTTTACTTATATTATTTATTGTTTTATTTTCTACCATTTTTGCTCAAGGGCAAATACGAACAGCAGAGGTGCCTACCCCAATTGTACGTTATTATCCAAACCCTGCAACTACATCCGTAACATTCGATTTTCAAAAAGATTTTGACAATGGCTTCTCCATTCAACTATATAATTTTATTGGAAAAAAAGTATATGAATTGAAGAATATGCCACAACGTACTAATGTCAACTTAACAGATTTTAATCGTGGTGTTTACATTTACCAGCTTCGCGACCGTACAGGCCGTATTATGGAATCCGGAAGGTTCCAGGTCTCGAGATAATTCACTTAATATTTACAGTTTCTTCTCTTCACTTGATAGTGACGCTCCCTTATTAAAATCAGACTTTCTTCAACTTACTT
>MWVX01000578.1_pt1 | contig 11800 bp, 12 predicted proteins | sample 1047311 | NCBI WGS metagenome assembly MWVX01 (sample SAMN06349984, study PRJNA376086) | soil metagenome | isolation source: MtG-4 sample Antarctic (ecotone) soil | place: Antarctica | collected 2015-01-13
CTTGTTTTTGAGGATATTTCCCAGCAGCAATTTGACATCTCCACACGACATTAACGGCAAGTTTTCGGCATTCTCCAATTGTGTTTCCAAGATGAAATGCAACGCCATCATCGTCAACGCCATGTGATGTTGCCACGCTTTCTACCCTCGCACTTGATACTGATGCAACCCGATTTGTTCTTTGATTTCTTGAAATGCCCGCTCTACCCAATATCTTTGCATCTGTCTAAATAATGCTTTATCTATACTTAGCTCACCCTTCGGCTCATTGCACAAACTGAATTTAACCTCCGTTTTATCTGTTTTTCGGCTTATCAAAACTGTAGCTTCTTCTATTTCCAACCTCCCTTTTTTCCAGATCCACACTTTTTCAAAACCGCTTCTCTCACCAATTTGCCTTTCGTTCCCTCACGATATTCGATTGAGTGCCACTCGCTCGCCTTGATTTCCGCCACCAACTTTTTCAAACTTATTTTCGCTTCATCAATCACCAATTGTGTTCTTGGTCGTCCTTTGCCAACCCTTTTCGGCACCAATGGCTGCGGCTTTTCCAAACAGACTTGCAACTCTTCTCCGACATCCAGCACATATGCTTTACCCAATTCACGCAACGACTTTCGCAACTCCGGCGAGTTCCCCTAAACACTGTCTCCGCCTATCCAATCGTATTCGATAAACCCTTCTAATTCTTTAATTATCTCTAATCCCAACTCCGGCTTCGTCCGATATTTTTGCTCTGCTGGCGGAATCCCCGCCTTTTCACACCGCTTTTTATCCGAAGTCCACGTCCGAGGCAAATACAACTTGGCTCCCACCAAACTGATTTTATCTGCCCGACTCAACCCGGCATAAACCCCGTTTTGCGAATTGCATACTTTCCCGACATTGCCGATGTATTGGCGTGCTACTCCAACACTATGTTTGCCGGCTTTTTCGTTTCCGCTTTCGTCTAAAATCAATCCTTTTTCGCCCGCTAAAGACTCCAAACTGAGGTTCGTCCGGCGGGCAACTTCCTTCATCACAGCTCCTCCATCCCACTCCGAATCTGAGATAAAATGCTGCAACTGCTCATAGTTACTGTCGGGTATGCGCTCAACCATTCTTTCTATATTGCTCTTGCATTCGTGAAATAAGCCTTGTAAATACTCAAAGGCGTGGACAGTTCGGTCAAGTCTGCGACAAGCAAAATATCGTCGATAGTTGCCTGCATAATTCTTAAGTTTTTTTCATTGACAGGTATTCTCATAGTCCTTTGTTTATCCTCTTTTTTGCTCTTTTTAGCAATTCGGTTTAATCTGACAAAGTAGAATTATGTATTTAATCGAAATCACATATCTCGTCGCGTCCGTTTTGTTTATTTACGGATTGAAAGCGATGAGCCATCCGACGACGGCGCGGCGCGGGATGAACGCGGCGGCGATTGGGATGTTGGCGGCGATTTTGGGGACGCTTCTGCATCGTGAAATTGTTTCTTACGAATGGATTATTGTCGGCTTAGTCATTGGTTCGTTAATCGGCGCGGCGATGTCAATCTGGATGCCGATGACTGCGATGCCGCAAAGAACGGCGTTATCACACGCTTTCGGCGCACTCGCGGCGACGATTGTCGGGATTGCCGAATTTTATCGGCACACGGGTGAACTCGGCTCGTTTAAAATGACCGCGATAGGTTTTGAGGTTTTATTCGGTGGAATTACGGTTACGGGTAGTTTAATCGCTTTTGCCAAGTTGCAAGGTCTCGTGCGCGGAACGCCCGTAACTTACAAAGGTCAAAACATCATCAATGTTTCTTTATTTATCACGGCTTTCGCCATTTTCGTTTATTTGATTTTCTTTCCGGTCGGAACTCTCTTTTATGTAATGGTCGGAATGGCGTTTTTGTTCGGCATTCTGCTCGTGATACCGATTGGCGCGGCTGATATGCCGGTCGTCATGTCTTTGATGAATTCTTACGCCGGACTCGCTTCGGCGGCGACGGGTTTTGCGCTCAACAACAAGGTTTTGATTATCGCCGGAACACTCGACGGTTTTTCCGGCTTTATTCTTTCGATTTTGATGTGTCGGGCGATGAATCGTTCAATAACGAATGTTTTATTCGGCGCGTTCGGCGCGGCTGGAACTGAAGAAACGCAGGTTGAAGGAATGATGCGCGAGATTTCGGTTGATGATGTCGCCGTGCAGATGGCATATGCGCGTCAAGTCGTTTTCGTTCCCGGCTACGGAATGGCGACGGCGCAAGCGCAACACGCTTTGCGCGAACTCGCCGACACCCTCGAAAAGCGCGGCGTTTCTGTCAAATATGCAATTCATCCGGTTGCCGGCAGAATGCCCGGACATATGAACGTCCTACTTGCCGAAGCCAATGTGCCGTATTCTTTGCTCTACGAACTCGAACAGGTCAATCCTGAAATGCCGACAACCGATGTTGCCGTCGTCGTCGGCGCGAACGACACTGTAAATCCCGACGCGCGGGACAATCCGAAAAGCGCGATTGCCGGAATGCCGATTATCGAAGTTGACCGCGCCACTCAGGTAATTGTTCTCAAACGCGGACAGGGCAAAGGTTTTTCCGGCATCGAAAATCCATTGTTTTTCAAACCGAATACGGCGATGCTCTACGGCGACGCGAAAGATTCTCTGTCAAAATTAACAACCGCCGTCCAACAAGCCTAAATATCAAATTTGACTGGAGCGCAAGCGTCCTCGCTTGCAATGAGCGCGATAGCGCGAAAAAATGCCTTTTATAATTGGTGCTTTCGATTATCAACCGAGTTTTCGCGTCGAAGCGACGCTCATTGCAAGCAGGGACGCTTGCGCTCCAGTCGGATATTTATTAAAAACTATTTTTTATCAATCGTCTGTTTCAATTTGGCGGCTAAATCTTTGTCAATTTTGAGTAATTCTTCGTATTGTTCCTTAGCGGCAGACATATTTTTAGTAACAAAATAAGTCAAGCCGAGATTGTAACGCGCTTTGCTAAAACGCGGACTCAACTCTAAGCATTTGTTGTAGGCTTCGATGGCTTTTTGTGGCTGTCCGACGTAATAATAAGCGTTTCCCAACAGGTAAAATCCATCCGAATAATCGGGATTATTTTTGGTAAATTCGCCTAACCCGTCAACCGCCTTAGTAAAAAACTTGTTCGCCGTTTCAACTTTATTCAACGACAAATAGGTAAATCCCAAATAAACATTGGCTTCGCCGTCGTCAGGATTTAGTTTGAGGGCTGTATTACAAGAAGTTAAAGCAAGTTCATACTGCTTTGTTTCGTAATAAGCCCGGCACAAGTTCGTGTAGCCGGCATATTGATTGGGGGCAAGTTCGACGGCTTTTTTTGAAGCAATGATGGCTTCAAAATTATGATTAGCCAAACTCTTATACCAACCCAAATCTATGTAGAGATTTCCGTCGTTGGGAAATATCTTCAAACCTTTGTTTGTTACGACGATGGCTTCTTCAAAACGATTTTGGTTGCGGTAAATATCCGAGAGATTATGATAGGTGGCGTAAATATCGGGCTTGGCACTCATCGCTTTGAGATAGGCATCGGCGGCTTCGTTGAATTTTCTGGTTTTTTGATAACCGTCCCCGATGAGAAAATAAGCCTCGCCGAGATGTTTAGTGTTTCTCCTTACGGCTTCGAGTGCCGATTGCAGTTGTTTTGACGTGTCGCCTAAAGCGGCGTAAGAGGCGGCGATGGAATAATGCGTGTCGGCATTGTTCGGGTCAATCTCGACGGCTTTTTCATAAGCTGTCAAAGCCTGCTGATAAGAACCTTTGGCAAAATTGAGTTCACCGACGGCTAAATTAAACGTCAGATTCGACGGGTCGAGTTGCAGACCTTGTTCGACATCTTTTAAAGCCGCGTCATAGTTTTTCTTTTGATAATTGAGAAACCAGCGAAGTTTATAAATGTCAAGCGGTTTATATCCGCGCTCTAAAGCCGTGTCCAATTCGACAATGGCTTGGTCGTATTCATTAAGATAATAATGAGCGTAACCTTTCCAATAATGTGTGTCAGGAAAATTGGGAACTAGAGTAATCGCTTCGGCATATTTGCTAATCGCCGTTTGATAATCTTTTTTCTGAAAACTTCGATTGGCTTCGTCCGCTAGTTTTTTTGCTTGTTTGATTTGTTTTTTTGTCTGTCCATTGACCACGCTGACGGAAGCCGAAAAAGCCGTCAACAATAAACAAATTGTCATAAAACTTAAAATAATTTTTCTGTTCATATCTTTTAATCTCCTTGTCTTAAGGTAAAATTCTCGGCAGTGGTGTCGCTCTTGTTGTCGGCGGTTTGGGTGTCGGTCTAGGTGTCGTCGCCTGCGGCGTTGGTTTCGGCGTTGTCCGTCCTGCCGGAGTCGGTTCAACCGTTTTCACGGTTTTGGGTGTTTCGGTTGTTTTTACAGTCGGCGTAGTTTCCGGCTGTCCATTATTTGTGTTATCGGTATTTGTATTCAAACTATTATCATTTGAAGAATTAGTATTTGTTACGGCTTCAAGCGTCGGTTTAGGCGTTGCAGCCTCAATAGTCGGTTCGGCAGTCGGTTGCGGAGTAGTTTTTTCGGTTGACGCGCTTGGATTTTGATAAAGATAAAAGCCGATTCCTGCCGCGCTAACCAATAAAATAAAAAACGCGCCCAAAACACCGACAATTATCAACGCCTTTCGATTAGATTTTGCCTGCGGCGGAGAAGGCGGAATCGGCGACGATGAATCAACTCGACTCGCGGAAGAATGATCTTCCGCCCTTTCATAATTTGTCGGGCTGTCAAAATTTTCTGCCGCCGGCTCAATCGCATCAAACATCATTGAATCAGACGGCGCGTAAGCAGGTTCTTCGGCTTCTTCCTGATTATCTACGGTAAATAACGGGACAGTTGAAAAAGGCGAAACATTTTCTTCTTTGGCAAAATTGTTGGTCGCCGCAAAATCATTTTCCGATTCAAAATCATCTGCTTGCGGAAAAATATCTTCCCGCGCAAATTCGTCTTTTGTGTCGAAATTTTCTCGCGGCGAAAAATCCGCTTCTTGGGCGGTGGTCAATTCAGGAATTGAACCGGCGAGGAAAACTTCGGTCTTAACATCCGATTGTTTGTGTGATAAATCTTCAAGCGGCGAGTCAACTTGTTTGAATGATAAATCTCTAAGCGGTGAATTATCCACCAAAGTCGCGTCGAAATCCGGCTCCGGCGGCGTTGTTATTTGCGGGTGGGCGGAATAATCATCAGTCGGTTTTTGGGTTAGAGACGAACCAAAATGTAATTCTTCGGTTTTCTCCGAATCTTCCGTTTGAATACGAGTATGAAAATCCATCGGCGGTTTCGCCATTAGTTCCGTTTTTAATTGTGATACGGGAATGTCTTTAACTTCTTGTTGGTCGTCAGGGACAAAAGCGACGGTTTTGGCGGACATTCCGTTTTGCAGTTGGGTAAACGCTTCGCGCAAGGCTTTTTGCATAACACGGGCGTTCGGAAATCTTTTTTCCAAACTGACTTCCATTCCCTTTAATAAAATCTCCGAAACAAGCGGTGTAACTTCCGGATTAAGTTCATTTATTGGTCTCAGCGGGTCGGGCAATCCGCCTAAAAGAGCATCGGCACGCGACAACGCATCGTGCGGAACGACGTTGGTTAAAAGTTGGTAAAATGTAGCCGACAGCGAATAAATATCGCTTCGCGCATCCGTTCCCGTGCCGCGCACCTGTTCCATCGGAGCAAAATACGGCGTGTATCCGACGACACTGCCGGTAGTTGATAACTTGGTTTTTCCGGTAGAACTTTTTGATAATCCGAAATCAAGCAACACGATGGAATTATCATCCGTCAATTTCAAATTTTGCGGTTTTATATCGCGGTGAATAATCGGCGGTTCGTGTGAATGAAGATAATTGAGAGCGTCTAACAATTGGTCAGCCCAAAACAAAACCCAACTAAGCGGAAAAGGTTTTTGGGTGAGTTCCAGACGTTTTGCCAAATCGTCGCCGGAAATATGTTCCATTATCAAATACTGCGTTTCTTCTTCGGTAAAATGGTCGCTCACTTTTGGCAAAACGCCGTGCCGAAGTCGCGCCAAAGTCCGCGCTTCGCGTTCAAAAGCATTACGCAACATCTCGTCATCGGAGAAAAATGTGCGCTTCAAAGCAATTGCGCTGCCCAGTCGTTGGTCAACCGCCAAATAAACTTCGCCCATTCCGCCTTTGCCAATCAAATTGACGATTAGATAACGGTTTTGTAATAAAGTGTTCGGTGCTAATGGTTTCATTATTTTTTGATAGAAATCTTTTCAATCAAGACGCTTCAACCTTTTAACTTTGCAAGTTACCAAAGAAATAAACGCGAAAAACAAAAAAAAGTTTTCGGCGGGATTTCAGTAAGTTTATGTGGATAAATAGTTGTGCAAAAAAATTGAACTAAGATAGATAATTGCTCATAAAACATTCTAAACCTTAGATTATTGATTTGCAACCAACTTATCAGAAGACAACATCGCGGCTTGCCCGATATGCTGAAAACAGCGTCCGCCGCTACGGACCCGCCGCGAACACGGTGTTCCTTTTTTTGTTTGTGCGCCGCAAAAATAAACTGTTTCCTGTGGTTGGCTTGGCGAACTTAAAACCGGTTTCGCTTTCGGCGTTGAATTTTGTTGCAATACGGGTTGTTGTTGGTTGCTTTCCGATTTCGGCAATAAAGTTTGATTATTTGCGTTAGACGGCTTTATCGTATCCTTATTTAAATTCTGTGAACTGCTAATAAATTGATTCGGAACAGGATTCAAAGACTTTGCTGGTCGCATCCAATAACTGCCAAAACCAAAAATCGCCAAAAAAATTCCACTGACAAACACCACGCGAGGCAGCCAATCATAAATTCCTAAATCCGTTTCGCACAGTTCACAAAACCGCCGACTCGATTTTAAGCTCCAATCAATTCGCTCAATCTTTTCCCCACACTGACAGCAATAATTCGGTTTGTAAGACATAATTTCTCTCTTTCTAAAAACGAGGTGTTCAGTAAAAAACAAAAAAAATCTAAAAATTTCAATTCGTTGATTTTTCGGTCTAGCGGAAATTATAAACTATAAATCGTTAAATGTTAAGATAATTTTGAAACCAAACCGAATGCAACCGCGTTTCGTTCTCAAGCGTCTGATTGATTAATTCTATTATGCGATTGAACAAGATTATATTTTCCGCCATATTTTTACTTTTCGGTTTTTCGACGATGTTTGCTCAAGGCGACGACGAAGTTATCAAAGTTGACTCTTCGATTGTGCGGCTGAACGTCGGCGTAGCTGACAGTAAAGGGCGACCAATCACAAGTCTGAATAAGGAAAATTTTACGCTTTACGAAGACGGCGTAAAGCAGGATATTTCGAGATTTGAACCGACGGCTGCGCCTTTCAGCGTCGTGATGCTGCTCGATATGAGTGGTTCGACCCTCGGTTTTCGTGAAGTTATTCGTCAATCGGCTTCGCGTTTTATTGACGCACTTGCCCCTGATGACCGCGTTGCCGTCGTTGAATTTTATGACAAAGTAAATCTGCGAAACGATTTTACCAATGACCGAAGAACGATAATAAACTCAATCAATGTTGCCAACGGGCGCGGAAAAACTCAACTTTATAAAGCTCTCGAATTCGCGCTCGAAAAACTTGCCAAAGAAGGCAAACGGCGCAAAGCGATTATTGTTTTAACCGACGGAGTTGATTCAATTGTGCGCGACCACGACCGCAATTTTTTAGAAAAATTCAAGGAAAGCGAACTCTCAACTGCTATCAAACCCGAACAAAGCAATGAATTAAATCGCGTCTTGAACAGTGCCGACGCACAAGGCGTTACGCTTTACCCGCTTGCATTGCCGACCGGCGACCCGTTCAAACTTGCCGACCCGACACCGATGCAGGTTGCGCTTTTCTCAGTCGCCCGCTCTCGTCTGCAAGTTTTGGCAGACCGCACCGGTGGAACTTTTAAGACAATCAATCGCCTCGAAGAAATGGGAACGCTTTACGCCGGTGTCGCCGCCGAACTGCGTGCGCTTTACACCGTCGAATATCAACCGACCAACATAAAACGCGACGGCAAATGGCGTGAAATAAAAATCGAAGTCAACAATCCCGAACTTATTTCTAAAACACGGCAAGGCTATTTTGCTAAATAAGAAAATCGAGTTAATGTTTTATAACTTGACACAAAAGCGCAAGATTTGTAGTCTTAAACCTTGCTTTATGCACCCGTAGCTCAGCTGGATAGAGTACATGACTACGAATCATGGGGTCGCATGTTCGAATCATGCCGGGTGCATTTTGATAAGATTAGTAAAATAAAAGACTTACCAAAATCGGTTAATTTTCTGGCAAATCTTTTTTATTGAACATTTCCTCTAAAGTTTCCTCTAACGTATAAAAATTGAAAATTATGAACGAAACCGACGAAACATTAGAAATTCCTGAAAGCAATGCGATTCTCCAAACGATTGAAAATCTGTCAAAAAAATTCGACAGTTTGGAAAATAGATTTGATAGTTTTGAAAACAGATTTGATAGTCTAGAGAAAAACGTCAACACTCAATTTGAGGTTATCCGTGAGGGCATTGCTTACAACAGCGCGGCGTTTGACCGGATGGAGGCAAAGTTTCACGATAGCCGTTCCGATGTTTGAGGCTTCGCGCCGATGTCAAAGATATGCACGAAGAAATCAGGAAATTCAAAAAAGAATTGATGGTAATTCCATAAAAATTAATTTTCTTTTTCCTTGCGACGAAAGCGAGAAATGAATTTTCCAAATAACAAACCGCCGAAAGTATCGGCGGTTTTAGAATTTCACAGAGCGAAAAAACTCGATATTTCTTCAGCATAAAAGAACAGATAGTTTAATGAATTTTTTGAAACGTGAAATTGCTAATGTGATGTCGTTTGTGCAAACTGTCATCGTGAACGAACTTGTCAGCAAATGTTAAGAAAATAGGAGTAGAGGAGTTTCGCACGTTCAAACCGTGCAGAGTGCATTTCAAATTTAAAATGACTGCTAATAAAGCAGTCATTTTTATTTTATTCCAATTTAGAAACAATTTTGGAGTTATCAAATCTGTTTGATTTTGATACAATTTTCTCAAGCGTGTGATTGGTAATAAAATAAAACTGAATCAAATAAGGGAAACAAAAAGTTAGACTATGGCAAACAAAGCATTAGTAATTGATGACGATAAAGCTATGCTGGATTTGATGAAATTCCAGTTGGAGGCGGAAGGATTTGATGTAACGACGGCAGACCGCGGAACGAAAGGACTCAGTTATGTCGAAGAAAGTGAGTTTGACATTATTTTGACCGACCTCAATTTGCCAGATATTGACGGAATTGAAATGGTTCGCCGATGCAAAGAATTTTCGCCGAATACGGAAATAATAATGGTTACGGGTTTTGGTTCGGTGGAAAAAGCCATTGAAGCAACCAAAGCCGGGGCATTTTATTATGTCGAAAAACCGGTTGAATTTGAAGAATTGTTGATTCTAATTGAAAAAGCGGTTGACCGTAAAAAACAAGTTGAGGAAATCAGAGAACTTCGTGGAAAACTTTCGAGTCGGACATCCTATGAGGGCGTGATTGGCGGAAGCCGGGCGATGCAGGATATTTACGAGATAATCGAAAGCGTTGCCGAATCCGATGCCAACATTTTTATTCTCGGCGAATCCGGCACGGGAAAAGAAGTGATTGCCAACGCCATCCATTACAAAAGCCATCGTTCAAAAAAACCATTTGTAAAATTAAACTGTTCGGCTTTGCCCAAAGATTTGATTGAATCGGAACTTTTCGGGCATAAAAAAGGAGCCTTTACCGGGGCAACGGGCGACAAAGAAGGATTTCTCGGACGGGCAAACGGCGGCAGTCTGCTGCTGGATGAAATCGGCGAAATGCCGCCGGGTTTGCAGCCTAAACTCCTTCGCGTTTTACAGGAAAGAATTTATTATCGCGTCGGCAGCGACAAACCGCAAGAGGTTGATTTTCGGCTGATTTCCTCGACCAACCGTAATCCTTTCGATGCCATAAAAGACGGAAGTTTGCGCGAAGATTTGTATTATCGAATCAATACCATCGAAATAAAAATTCCGCCGCTTCGTGAAAGAATGGAAGACGTGCCGATGTTGGCGGAACATTTTTTGCAAATTTATTCCGACAAATATAAAAAAGACTGTGATTTTTCCGAAAAGGCATATAACCAAATGCTGAATTATAATTGGCGCGGCAATGTGCGCGAACTTCAGCACGTTATCGAAAGAGCGATTTTGCTTTGCAAAGGCGGCAAAATTATCAACTTGAATATACCTAAAAATCTAGATAACGCTGTTTCTTACGCCAGCATTTCAAAAAATGAAAATGTTTCCAACCCGGAAACTATAAGTTTTTCGGAAGAAAACTTAACAACCAATGGTGGAGAACATTCATTGTTTCAAACGAATTTGTCGGAAGACGAGTTATTTGAAAAAATCGGAAGATTTATTGTTGAAAAATTGCCTGAACCGAAAGACGGAACTGACCAAAAGGACGTTTTCAACTCGTTGGAAAATGTAGTCGTGTCAGCCGCGCTAAAACGTACAAACGGCAATAAACAAGCGGCGGCGAAGCTGTTAGGACTGTATCGTCCAAGACTCTATGGAATGATTAAGCGACACGAAATTGAATAACAATAGGAAGTAAGTAAAAATAATAATTTTATCAATTAATAAATTCTACTTTGTCAGATTAAGATAAAACTTTAAAAAAGCAAAATTTTAGCCGCAGATAAACGCCGATTGCCGCAGATAAATCTAAGGAAATTTTGAAAATCAGAAAAAAATCGGCGTTTATCTGTGAAAATCTGCGGCTAATTTTTAATCTGACAAAGTAGAATAAAAACGCTTCATCAATTTTTTTGACAAAGCGTTTTTTTATCCATTTGTAACTTATTACCTAGACGGGGCTTTAATCTCAATATCAATATTTTTATCTTGGGGTTTATCCGCCTTAAGAACTGTAAAATACAAAGCTCCTGCGATTATCGCAACGATAAGCAAAGTCGTAATTGCCCAGATTAGATTGTTACCGGTATTGTTTTCTTCTGACATAAATTTTCTCCACGTTTAATTAGAATTTGATAGAACTTCTGGCTGAAAAAATCAAGCAACAATAATGCCAAGAAATATAAACCTTACAAGTAACCAAGTTTACACAAAAAATAAACAGGACGGAAGAAACGATATTATTGCAACTTTGTTAAAATGCAATGATTTAGGACAACAGATGTAATGTTTCATACAAACTCGTCGAAAATAATAGAGCATTAAAGAAATCACAAGCTATTTTCCAATTAAATAATAACCAATACCAACGGCATAGATATTGCTTTTTAAGTTAGCAAATTTTCCGTTTGCTTAAATTTAGATATGAATTTTTATCTAAAAGAAGTAAGTTTTATTGTGTCAGAAGTTTTAGAGAAAATAAAAAAAGTTGGAAAAAATACTAAATTTCCAAACATGGTTCTGGTGGTTTCTCTAATTTTGACCATTGGCGTAACCTATCTTTTTTATCAAAGTTCAAAAAACAAAGATTTGCTCAGATTTAATAACGAAGTTCTTCGCGTTCAAGCCGTCATTGAAAATAAAGTAAATTTATATCTCGCGTTGCTCAAAGGTGGACGCGGATTTATCGAATCTTCTAAGCAATTGACTCGTGAAGATTTTGCCAATTATGTGAGAAATCTGGAATTGGACAAAAATTATGTCGGTGTGCAAGGCATCGGATATAACAAAATCGTGTTACCAAATG
>MWVX01000365.1_pt2 | contig 11797 bp, 9 predicted proteins | sample 1047311 | NCBI WGS metagenome assembly MWVX01 (sample SAMN06349984, study PRJNA376086) | soil metagenome | isolation source: MtG-4 sample Antarctic (ecotone) soil | place: Antarctica | collected 2015-01-13
ATGAACATAGATGTTTCTTATTTAAAAGGCGAATATGTTTACCTGGAGCATTTACACCCCGAACATATTGCTACTTTAAATGAATTAGCTAAAAATGAACGTATTTGGGAATACACCAAAACGCTTTTAATAAATGAAACTTATGAGGAACAATTTGAAAAATATATAGCCGCTGCTCTTGATGAAAAATTTACAGGAGGTCAAAGAAGTTTTGTTATCCATGAAACTGAAAGCGACCGCATCATTGGGATGACCCGTTATTATAAACTCGACCCTTCTCAAAAACGGGTAAGTGTTGGTTATACCTGGTATATACCGGATGTGTGGGGTAAAGTACATAATAAAGAATGCAAGCTTTTATTACTCAAATATGCTTTTGAAACCTTAGACTTTCAACGTGTAGAGTTTGAGGTGGCGCATCAAAATATTCGATCTCAAAAAGCAGTAAAAAAAATTGGGGGTATAAAAGAAGGAGTGTTAAGAAAGCATGGGCTGCATGCTGATGGAACGGCAAGGGACACTTTTGTTTTTAGTATTATAGATGAGGAGTGGCCTGAAAAGAAAAGGCTTTTAGAACAGATGATAGGATAATTTTGGCAAGGCTATTTTGTAATGGTGAAACGGCAGACGTCAAACGTGAGATTTCCATCTCACCTTTGACGTTTCACGTTTGACTAAGATTAGATTTATTATCTTCGGAAAGCCATATTCCAAATAACAAAATGAAATTCTTTTCAAACATTCCTCCTTTTTTATTAAATAAGTTTTTATTAGCAGCGATAGCTTTTGTTGTTTGGATGCTATTCTTTGATAGAAATGATTTTTTTGTTCAGTCGGAAAGAAGAAAAGAATTAAATGATTTGCAGGTCAGTAAAATATATTTTACAAAACAAATCGAAGAAGAGCGTAAATTTTCTGATGGCCTGAAAAATAACCCGGCTGCCATTGAAAAATTTGCCCGCGAAAAATACCTTATGAAGCGGGATGATGAAGATCTCTACCTCATTCAAACAATCCCCCCGTCAAAAAAGGAATAAATTGCACAATATGCTTTTATTAGCTGCGTTTATAGATGCGGTAACAATTTACGAACACCTTATGTTACAAGGGATATAATAATAAGCTATGCATAATAATTACTCACCAGAAGATTTAATACGTTACATATACGGAGAAACCTCTCCTGAAATGACAAAAGAAATTGAATCGGCTTTAAAAAACGATTGGACTCTTCGTGAAAAATTGTCAGTTTTAAAAACATCGTACGAGCGTTTAAATACTTTAATAGAAACACCCCGTACAGAAGTTGTGCTGAATATTTTACGATATGCTGTTCAAAAAGAAGCGGTTGATTCATAAAGCACCTTCTTAAAACCTTAGCGTTCACACAATGAACCGTAAAGAACGCTTTCAATTTTCCATCGCTTATTTTCAGGAAGTGCTTCCTGAGCCTAAAACAGAACTTCACTTTCAAACCACTTACCAGCTTTTGTGTGCTGTTATTTTATCGGCTCAATGCACAGATAAAAGGGTGAATATGATTACGCCGGCTCTTTTTTTCCATTATCCGGATATAGCTTCCCTCTCGAATGGTGAATACGAAGATGTGTTTGCTATTATTAAGAGCATCTCTTTTCCGGGTAATAAATCAAGGCATTTGATTGCGATGGCTAAAAAAGTAATGGACGAATTTGGTGGAAACATTCCCATGACTGTGCAAGAATTGGTACGATTGCCAGGGGTTGGCAGAAAAACAGCCAACGTAATTACTTCTGTAATAGATAACCAGCCTAATATGGCTGTAGACACGCATGTTTTCAGGGTATCTGCAAGAATAGGATTAACGGTTAAGGCAAAAAATCCGCTGGATACTGAGATACAGCTATTAAAATATGTACCCACAGAGATAGTGGCTAAGTTTCACCACTGGCTCATTCTTCATGGACGTTATATTTGTATAGCCCGTAAGCCAAAATGTCATCAATGCGGACTTCAACCTGTATGTAATTACTTTCAAAGGGTTATTAGTAAAGAATGAGTTTGTAACCCATCATTACAGTGTTCGCTTTTACTCTTATCCATGAAAATGAATTGTATTGCTTAAACGAATGCTCCCCCCTTTAGGGAATGGGGGCATCTTTTACTTTTTAACAATCTATTCCCGGCCTTTTTATTATTTTGCCTTACAGGTTGTTTATAATATATAACCTTTGCTTAGTAACGGTTTTAGTTTACCAAAGGTTTTTGTACTTTACTACCTTATAGAAAGAATTTATGCAAGAGAACACATCAACAGAAAACGGTTTTAATAGCCTTTTATCCATTAAACCCCTTGCGGCGGTTTTAAAAAAAATGATTACGGAAGGAAAGCCAGGCGCACGTAAACTATATCAAAATTTATTAGACGAAATTGAAACGAAACCCGCACTGTTAGAACCTATTAAAGATGCGTTGGTCTTAAAACAAGATAGCGAATTAGTGGAAACCTTACTTTCCACCATTTTTCCGCCCAGCACAAGTGATAACCAGGGTATGTACGCCATTTCCTTTCCTTTCCGATCTGAAATTATTTATGCCTCTCCAACTTTTAAAGAACTGTTTATAAAAGATGAAACAAATTTTATAACTGTACCCGACAATAAAACAAATTATACTATTGGCATTGCCTCATTGAACCTGGCCTACAATCTTATTCTGCGGAAATTTTATGGATGGGATCTGCCTGCTGTGGCATCGTCCGTTCATAATTTCGCCGACACAGAAACAGGATTGACAAAATACCTGGAGCTTAAGTTAAATGCACAATTTGTGGAAGTTAACCTCATCAACTCCGATTTTACCTTACCCACTTCTTTTAAAACGCAGCGTTCACTTGAAATAGAAGAACTGAAGAAACAGTTTCCTATTGAAAATTTCCAATTTGAAGGATTGGTAGTAATAGATGTAAATGATATAACTACTGAGCAGGTAATTGCTGAAATAAAAAACACCTTACTTAATATCAATGCATTTTCTGATGTAACCCTTTATGATGAATTGCAAGTGCATATTCAAACTTTTTTAGGTCTAAAAGATGTGAAGATTGGTATTACTCCTTTTTTTAAAGTAAACGATTATTATTTATATTCTGATCTGCATTATAAAAACAGCCTCCTTTTTCAAAATAAAAAAGTGGCTCAAAACAAACGGCACGTAACGGAGTTGTGCCAGCATACCTTCCGGCATACTGATCAGCCATTACTGTTTCATCATTTAACAGAACATAGCCATCATGATAATGAACTGCTTCACTATTATTTTCTTGAAGGTGCAAAGAGTTTAATTCTCTGTCCGCTAAAATGCGATAGCGGACAATTGATTGGATTGTTGGAAATAGTAAGCGAACAACCAGCACGTTTTAAGTATCAGCATTTATCACAGATAAATTCTGCCATGCAACTCTTTACGCTGGCCCTGGAAAAAAGTATAGAAGGTTTAGAGTCACAGGTCGATAAAACAATTAAGGAACATTTTACAGCAATACAACCCGCTGTTGAATGGAAATTTACAGAAGCTGCTTTTGAATTTTTAGAACACCGCCAGGAAAATGAATCGGCGACTATTCCTTCCATTACTTTCAATGATGTTTACCCGCTTTTTGCGGCCATTGATGTACGCAACTCCTCCGTAGAAAGAAATAATGCTATCCAACTTGATTTACTGGAACAACTCAATTCTGCCCGTAGTGTATTAATTAAAGCAAGCAACAAAATAGAATTTCCACTATTAAATGAAATTAAATATAAGGTTGATAAATATATTGCTGCTACAACTGAAACCTTGTTATCGGATGATGAAATGATGATCTACGAGTTTTTACAGCATGATATGGATGCTTTGTTCAAACATTTAGAGACAACCAGGCCTGAACTAAGAAAATTGATTGCCGATTATTTTGGCAAACTCGATCCGCAAAAGAAAATTATTTATCACCACCGAAAATTATATGAGGATACAATTACAAAGATCAACGATTCGCTTGATCGATTTGTTGACCGGGAGCAGGTAACCATGCAAGAGATTTATCCGCATTATTTTGAACGCTACATTACCGATGGTGTAGAATTTAATATTTACATTGGCCAGTCATTGGCACCCCGGCATCCGTTTGATGAAATTTATATAAACAATTTAAAAATGTGGCAGCTTACTTTATTAGTAAAAGCTGCTCGTCTTACACACTCATTAGAAAATAAATTGCCGTTGCCATTGCAAACCACCCAACTTATTTTGGCACATTGCATTCCGCTTTCTATTTCTTTCCGTAGAAAGGAACGCAAATTTGATGTGGATGGTGCATACAATATCCGATATGAGTTGGTGAAAAAACGTATTGATAAAGTACATGTGCGGGATAGCAATGAAAGACTAACACAGCCAGGAAAAATTGCTGTTGTATATTCTCAGCAAAAAGAACTCAATGAATATTTGGAATACGTTGAATACCTACAAAACGAAAATATGATCATTGGAGAGGTTGAACATCTTGAGCTGGAAGAATTACAAGGTATCAGCGGTTTAAGGGCTATTCGCCTGCAAGTCAATTTAAACACTGAAGCGCCCATTCTAAAATCAGAACCGAAAGTGCAATTATCAAAAGTTACTTCAGAACAGTTATTACAAAAATAAAATAGAAGAGGTCTTTTAAATCTTCCATGGGCTCTCTTCGCTCACAGATAACACGGATGAACACAGTTGATGTAATTGTATTCTATCTGTGTCTTTCTTTGAGAGCAACCGATCTATTTTTTGAGAAAACGTTAATATAAATATAATATCCAGCCTTCAATCTACGATCAAGGCGATTATCATTTTAAAATTGAAATCCAAAAGTTACTAACGGCAAAACTTTTTCTTCTTTAGACCGGGTAAAAGAAGCAGTAATAACAAAACGGGAAATAGGTGCTAACCAAATACCGGCACCATTACCAACATGCCAGTCAGTTGAGCTTTCATCATCTACCCATACCCTGCCAACATCATTAAAAACAAGTATTCCAAATTGACCCGGGAAAAAATATGTATGAAAATCCTTTATTTTAATGCGCAGCTCAGTATTGTTGAAAAGCATAGTGCGTCCGGCAAAACGATCTCGCCTGTAACCACGTAAATTTTCTGTGCCACCTAAATAATAAGCCTGCGGAACTTCGAAATCTCCAAAATTACGACCATAACCCAAACGAGATCCCAGGACTAACCAGGGTAATTTGAATATGCTGGCAAAAACCCGCATATCAATCTCGGCCTGTGCCAGGTTATTGCTAGCTTTACCCAACCCTAAAAGTGGACGTAAGTTTAAATCCATCCAAAACCCACGGGTAGGGATTGCATCGTTATTTCTGGAATCTATATCCAGTTTAAACAACAAACCCGCATAGGATTTTGCATCGTATAAAGTAGCGGGATTTAAACCAATAAAAGGCTGACTTATAAATTTCCCCTGGTTATTTTCTTTTTCTATTCTAAAATACTGGAAAGTGGGGCCATAATTTACCCTCATCCAGGATTGTAATTGCCTCCGTAATAATACAGAGGCATTTGCCAGGTCATAACGGGCACGGTAAAATTTTTCCTTTCCCGGTTTATTCTCATCAAACTTGGTGTCGTTACCAAGTCCAAAAAAGTTTTGTACGTTAATAGGCGCTTTTATCTCGGCACGAAGTAACAGATCCTTGTTACCTATTACTTTTATATAATCTCCTTCATAGTTAACCCGGAAAGAAGAGGTGCTCAATGCCCGACTGGCCATAAGATGTTGCCGCATACGATAAGGCTCTTTTCTAAAACCTTGTTTTGTTACTTCAATCTGTGCTCCTAAATATACTCCATCATCTACATTATACGCTATAGAGAAGGTTGGCTTAACAATATCATACTTATACCCTAAGCGGTCATAACGATTGCCTTGTGCATCTGGCGTAAATTTATTTTTTAGACCAGGGTTGCCACTAATCTTGTTTTCTTCATAACTGGCATCATATAAAAGCACTTTTCCACCCGAACCCTCATTAATAAATTCATCGTCACCAGGCCCACCAATGATGCGGATTTTAATGGGCGACTCACCACCTGCTATTACAATCCTATCCGAGTCCCCCAAGGCATATAAATGAATGACCTGGGTTACATCCGGCTTAAATACACGGTCATATATCTTTGAACTTATAGCGCCGCTTTTATCTATCTTATTCACTACAACGCTTACATTACCACCTTCCTGTTTAGTTACGGTGAACAGTTCCCTGTCATTAGTACCTACTACATTTATTTTTTTAGAAATAAAACGGTAGTAATCCATCATGTTAGTCCGGAAATATTTTCTCTTGTTCTTTAGTGTATTAATTACTTTATTCATTGAATACTGCTGGACTTCTCTTGGTTGCAGATGAAGGCTTTTTTCAATTACCTCATCTGTCATGGCGGCTAAAAATGAATCAATCTGGTTACGCCATACATCTTCATCTAATTCAGTCAGAAAAAAGCGGTCAAAATTGCGGGCGGGTTTATTAAAAGTTTCTATATTATCTGTACTTGCACGAAAGCCTTGTATTTCCGGGATTATCCAGGGTTTGCGGGCGAAGTATGGAAAGAGGCCCTGGTTTACAAAAAACATTTGGTCATGATCGCGGGGGATTGGATAGTAAATTTTTCCCTTCCCCGTATCACGTGTTGCCCAACGCCATTGGCCTTCATGACGATCAAAGTCCATTATAAAATTATCGAGCAATCTTGCTTTCAGCACGGCTTTTTGATCTACATGATCATCATTATCTTTTGCAAGTTTTATAATCAATTCATCGGTATCATCTGTTTTTTTTACATTTTCAGGTTCTAACTCTTCCAATACTGCCAGTGTTGAGTCAAACTCTTCCCGGAATCTTAGCAATCGCGGATCTGCGGGCACCCATACCAGCTTACGGCGAATGTTTGGAATGCCTGCTGCTTTCGCCATTGGCTGGAGCGATAGGGATGCGTATGGATATGAGGCAGAAACACCTTGTTCCACAATATCTTTGACAACTGTTTTTCTTAAATCAGCCGGGATAGCTGCTTCCGGAAATTTTTCAATAGAACGTAATGCCCATTGTTTTCCATTTTTATCTTCTAACCGGAGCGACCTGGTTTGTTTTCCTCCTCCAGAACGTGTTGGTCGTAAACCACCCTGTTCCTCTCCTAAATCCAATACAGGTACAGTTACAGGCTGCGTCCATTCTTTACGATAATTTCTTCCTGAAAAAAGGTGCTTCATTCCGCTACCTATAAGATCGGCATTAGCAACAACAGTTATGGAATCTGGCAGGGAGCGTGTGGTGTCAATAACTACTGCGGGAGCTTCTTCTGACTTTTTAATGGTAAATAACTCTTTTGTAAAACTCGGTGTACTGTAATCTTTGCTTTGTATGTTATAAAATTTGGTATGTACTTTTCCACTTGTAGTAACTTCTACAACTGAAAATCCATAGTTTAGTTCGGCGTGAATTGTCAATCTATTATGCCTCACCTTATTGCTAAGAGCTGTTTTTTTTGCCCCCGACCCACTTACAATCTGGACCATCCTGATCACAGAATCCTTTTTATGTTTATCTGCCAATAGTTGCAGGCTATGATCATGGCCTGATGCAACAATAGTATTAGGATGTTCATGTAAAACATTATCTATCATATTTGCCATACTACGATACAAAGGATGATTTACATCCTGGATATTACCAAAAAGTCCGCGTGCAAGGGGATAAATTGATCCAATGCCAGGCAGTGGAATATAGAGTCCGGGGACCGCTTCTGCCAGTGGAAAAATATGATGCCTTAATTTATAAGTTACACCTCCGTGTACTCCAATCGTGTGAATAGGATGGTGCATGGCTAAAATCAATAGTTGATTCTTATGGCTTTCCACTATCTCTTTTAATTCACTTTCAAAATCATCTGAGGTTTTAGCTGTGCAAGTAGAGCTAGGCCCGGTTTTGTCGTGTGTATGCAAAAACCACTGGCTGTCCATTAATGTTAACACAACAAGGGAATCTAATTGAATAGCTACAGGCCCGGGGCAACCTGCTCTTGGTTCTGCCACAAGACTCGAATCTAATTGCGAATTGATGTAATCAACCTGGTTAACTGCTTGCTGCCAACCGCTAATTTTTCCATTTTTCCAGTCATGATTACCCATTATAAAATAAGCACGGGATTTTTTCCCTTTTACCAATCCCATTTGGTAATCAATAATTTTTTTTGCCTCATCATAACTGTCCTCTCCTTGCGATGGAAGACCTAATGGATAAATATTATCTCCTAAATAAACGGCTGTATTTTTTACATCATTCCAGTTTACATTTTTTTTCAGCCATTCAATCACGGGGTGTATGCCTCCAGCTAATTCACCGGCATCGCCAATTAAAAAAACCCGGTGACGTATAGTGTCCTCCTGTGCAATGCCTTGCTGGCAAACAAAAAGTAAAACGAGCAAACAATTAAAAAAAATTTTCTTCATTGCATTTATTTTCCCTGGTTTTTAATAGCAAGCTTTAAAAGTGATGGCTTGCCTAATTTGGCTTCATTGGATATGAACATATCACCGTTTGGTGCAAAAGCTATTCCTTCTGCCTGGGGATAAACAGAGGGATTTAGGCGAAAGGCATTTTCCACTTTCCCCATTTTATCTGCAATAATCAGAAGATTTCCCGAAGATGCCAGAATGTATAATTTATTTGTTAAAGGATGTACTGCGGCGGCTGATGGCTTGAATTCAACTTTACCATCCTTTAACACGTCTGCCACTTCTTTAATTTTTATTCCATAAAAAGGTGTTTTATCAAACTGAAGTGTAGCTAAATCAAACCTGAATGAGTTTCGCAATTTTTTTCCTTTATCCACCCCACAAGATTTGCACAATATAACCAGGCCTTTGGCTGCTGAATCGTAGTAAAGAGTTTCAAAATCATTTTTTCCCGTTCCCCAAAAAGGGTATTCTCTTGATACTAATCCTGTATCGTTCTTTGAGATTGCCACAATGGTCCCATTGCTTATTAATGTATATACAGTGCTGTCAACTTTTATTACATCTTCAAAATCCTGTGATGGCAATTCAGGATCATAATAATCGCTTATCTGGCCGTTTGCAGTAAGTTTATAAATCTTTTTTTTATCATCTGCAATGGCAATTAAATGGTTTTCTTTTTCAAGATAAAATATTCCCGAAATCTCATTTAGTTTTTTCTCAATAAACATTTGTACAGGCCGCCTTAAATTATAATTTGTAGGTGTGTTGGGGGTCCACAATAGTTCGCAGGCAGAAAAAAAACAAACTAAACACAAAAGCAATATTAAAAGCTCATTAAACAATTTATAAAAAGTTAGGAGCATGTTTGTTTAAATTTATAAAATAATTTTCAAAGTTATGAACGAAAGTCAGAATCCGATATTAAGTGGTGCACGGGAATATGTAACGGACATCTTTCAAAAAAAAGTAGCTCCTCTTTTTATTTTTCACAATTTAACCCATACTCAACTGGTTGTAAAAGCCGCAGAGGAAATTGGCCATCATTATAATTTAAATGATGATGATTTTATTGTTTTAATATTATCAGCATGGTTTCACGATACAGGTTTTAGCAGCGGCGAAGCAGAAGAACACGAAAAAGAAAGCATACGCCTTGCAACTGAGTATCTTAGTCAACGTTCAGTTTCAGCAGAACAAATTCAACGGATATCATCGTGCATACAGGCAACACGTATGCCACAATCTCCGCTAAGCCATGTCGAAAAAATCATGTGCGATGCTGATCTGTATCATTTAGGTAGTGGGGATTTCGCCAAAATGAATGATAACCTCAAACAGGAACAAGAAGCTTATTTTAAAAAAGAATTTTCTAAAAAAGAGTGGAGACAACGTAATATAGAATTTTTAGAATCTCACCAGTATTTTACAGATTATTGCCAGTATAAACTTGAACCCCAAAAGCAGGAGATCATTAAACAACTGCGAAAAAGACAAGGTGATAAACAGATCAAACATACAGATGAAATGGAAATTTCGCCTTACGCTTTTGGTAAGGAAGGCCAAAGAAATACCCAATCCAGAAGCAAGGTTGACAAAGACGCAGAACGTGGCATACAAACCATTTTTCGCACTACTTCCAATAACCATATTCAGCTTAGTGAAATGGCGGATAATAAGGCGAATATTATGATCTCCGTTAACTCCATTCTTATTTCACTGATATTATCTTTTGTTATTGCACGCTTAGAATATTTCCCCCATTATAGAATTCCCGCTATTTTGCTTACCCTTGTTTGCGTATCTGCATTTACGTTTGCTATTTTAGCTACCCGGCCATCAGTTACCGGCGGTATGTTTACTGAAGATGACATACGCAATAAAAAAACTAACCTGTTGTTTTTTGGAAATTTCCACAAAATGAGCTACGATGAGTATAACTGGGCAATGGGAGAACTTTTAAAGGACAGGGAGTACATCTATGGAAGCATGATAAAAGATGTATATTTTTTGGGCGTAGTGCTTGCCCGTAAATATCGTTTGTTAAGATGGGCGTACAATATATTTATGTATGGACTCATTATTTCGGTATTAGCTTTTGCGGTAGCAGCAGCAATAGGACCTCAAGACTAAGCTTGAACCATGGCTGTTGGCACCTTGCTATATTCTTTGATAGCCTCCAGCAATTCAGCTTTTGTTATAGGCACGCCCAAAATTTTATTATAGCCTTTGGCATCTACCAGGTGTTTATCCCTAAACTTTTTATCGATAAATCGCAAAAAATCATAGACTTGTTTTTTAGCGCAACTTTTAAAAAATCATTCAATTGAAATAATACTTGCCTGCCTTGCAACAAGCTGCCAGCTTTTTTTATTTTTCATCCAGATGTTTGTGTACCGCCTTTTTACTGTTTTACCTGCATTTGTGGATATCCCCATTGGATTTAAGGTTTCATTACCCATAACAATAGCAATATTTTCAACAAAGGTTACTTTCTCAATAATCCTTTCATAAGATTCCCGGGCACCTCCCCCTTTTCTTATACGAACCAGGAAATCCTGAAATGTTTCAACTTTATTTGATGGTGAGTTTACTACAAAATCCGGGGAATATAAATTGAACAATGTCGCAGTGTCGTTTTTTAAAAATGCTTCCCGTTGTGCATTTTCAACTTTTAGTATTTCAGTTTCTGCGGCACTTTGAGCATAAGTACAAAAGAAAATGAGCAGAGATGATAGTGAGATGATTATTATTTTCATTGTAGGTGAGTTTAGTTTGTATATAAATGATCACACAAATTTATTTTCACTGACTACTGATTTTATTGACTGAGAGAAAGTTTTTGGATTGTATCATAAATCGCCTTGCAGGTTTTTTTGTAGTATGAACATCATCTAAACACTAACTGTAGGCGATGGACTGTATTCAAGAATTGCCTCCAGCAATTCAGCCTTAGTTATAGGCACACCCATAATTTTATTGAAGCCTTTTGCATCAACCAAATATTTATCTCTTATAATTTTAATTAATTGCCCGTTGTTGATTTCGGGTATTAAAACGGTTTCATAGTTCTCTAATAACTCACCCAGGTTTTTAGGAAAGGGACGAACATACCGTAAATGAGCATGTGCTACTTTATGACCATCGGCCAATAATTCCGCAACGGCGGTTTTTATAACCCCATAAGTAGAACCCCAGCCCAGCACTAATACTTTTCCTTTTTCAGGGCCATTATCAATTTTTTGTTCAGGAATATGATCAGCG
>MWVX01000580.1_pt1 | contig 11797 bp, 6 predicted proteins | sample 1047311 | NCBI WGS metagenome assembly MWVX01 (sample SAMN06349984, study PRJNA376086) | soil metagenome | isolation source: MtG-4 sample Antarctic (ecotone) soil | place: Antarctica | collected 2015-01-13
CGGAAACATGGTAGAACTGTCCGGTAGGAAAATCAAGGTCGGAGAAGCTTTTTCCCCCGTCGAATGTGATTTCTCCGCCACCGTCATCCCCCATAATCCAGTTTTTACTGTCACCGGGATTCCACCACAACTCATGATTGTCGCCATGATGATTTGAAATCCGCGCCCATGTGGTACCTCCGTCATGAGAATACCATGCACCAACATTTAATGCGATGATGCCATTCACATCCTGCGGATCAGCATATATCTGCGAGAAATACCAGGGGCGCTGCCTGATGTTTGCATCTGTACTTATTTGCACCCAGTGTGCCCCCGCATCCTCACTGCGAAATAAGCCTCCACGCGCATTCTCAACCATTGCCCACACCCGGTTAGGATTCACCGGCGAAATGGTTACCGTAATTTTTCCAAGCAGCCCAACAGGCATGCCGGGGTTTTGCGAAATATTATTCCAGTGATCCCCTCCATCTACTGATTTGTACAAACCACATCCCTTGCCACCGCTGCTCAATGAAAAAGGAGTCCGGTGCGCCTGCCACATTGCAGCATACATGATAGCAGGATTGGAAGGATCAAATTTTACATCATAACAGCCGGTGCTGTCATCTACAAAAAGAATTTTCTGCCATTGGTTACCTCCATCCCTCGAGCGGTATAATCCGCGATCGGGATTGGCTCCGAAAATTTTTCCCATGCAGGATGCATAAACCAGCTGCGTGTTCTGGGGATGAATTAGAATATTCTGGATGGCATACGATTTTTCAAGACCTGTATGCTTCCACGTTTTTCCGGCATCAGTTGATTTATAAATTCCATCACCAAAAGAAATATTACTCCGCATTTCTGCTTCACCCATTCCGGTATAAATAATATTGGGGTTAGAAGGCGCAACCGCTATAGCGCCCACCGAACTCGACCTGAAGGCAGTATCAGAAATACAAAGCCATGTTCTTCCGCCATCTGTAGTTTTCCAGACTCCGCCGCCAACCGCCCCGAAATAATAGGTTTGATTATCCTGAATTACCCCGCTAACAGCGAGCGACCGTCCGCCACGCCATGGCCCGATGCAACGCCACTTCATTCCCTGAAATAAAATGGGATCATACTGTTGTGATGCGGTTGAAGCGGTTGCTTTTGATCCCGGTTTTTGTGCAACAGAAAATTCACAGTGAAGGAAAAAGGCAAGGGAAATTGAAAGGAAAAAAATACCACGCATGATGGTTGAGTTATGCGCTAAAAATAGAAAGTAAAATCTGCCACCAGGTGGCTTGAGAAATAAATTGCAGCAGAAACTATGCAAATGGGTTTACAGCAGTTCCTGGCTATGGCAATTTAAATTTGCTATCTCACGAGCGTTACATTGCCTGCAACTTCATGTATGAGCTGGGGGTTATCATCAAGTACATAAGTTGCTGTATAAACATAGACGTCAACAGGCTGCACAGTTCCGTTATACTTTCCATCCCAGCGGTCATTGATACCATGCCCGGAAAACAAAAGCTCTCCCCATCGGTTGTAGATCATGAAATCAACCGACACAACATGCAACCCTACCGCACCGAAACCATCATTGATGTTATCACTATTCGGACTAAATGCCAGAGGAAAAAGTACTACAGGGGAACAGAAAGTGACCACCCGGATCGTATCGCTTCCCTTACAGTTATGTATATCTGTAATGATCACACTGTAAAAACCTGTATCATTAACTGAAATAGCTGCGGTGCTTTCACCGGTGCTCCAAAGGTATGCATCAAATAAAGGAGCCTGAAGGAGAATTACTTCATGCGCATCCAGACAAAGTGAATCAAGAGGGGGTAGAAAATTTTCAATCTTCGGAACAGATACAATGACCGTGGTGTCAGAAACAGTGCAGGCATCGAGGGTTGCGGTTACTGAATAAGTTCCGGTCTCGGAAACAAGTATTGACGAGCCGGTTGCCCCTGTAGACCATTGCAGGTTCGTATTTGCGGTCGCCTGAGCTACAAGCAGAATGGTCTGCTGATCACATAAGGCGGTATCCGGCAATAAAACACTGATGGAATCAACAATATGAAGCTGTACTGACAAAGTAGTATCAAAGCATCCATTTTCAACCTGTGTACTCAAGCTGACAATAAAATCACCCGGACTGACGTAAGAATGTGAAACGATTTGGCCGGCCCCGGTGGCGCCATCACCAAAATTCCAGTTCCAGGCAATTATAGCCGAATCGTAATAAGCAATAAATTCAAAATCCCGGTGACAGCCGATGGTAGTATTGAACTCGGAGAAAAGTGTGGTATCACCATTGTACACCACATAGAAGTAAGGATTCAAATTATTTCCTCCACCCACCACTATCGTCCAGGTAACAACTCCCTTGTGGCAGGAATCTCCCTGCTCATAAAGGGTGATGGTGTATGTTCCGGCAGAGTCAAATGTGTAGGTAATGTTCTGTCCAATGGCGGTATCACCGTTACCAAAATCCCAGTTATAAGTTTGCACTAGCGGATCTGAGAGGGCTGAAAAATTTACGGTATAATTACACAACAGTGTATCAAAAAAATTCGAGTAAAGGGTAGTTGTCCCATTATAGGTGATATCGAATTGCGGAGATAAGTTAAAAACATTTCCCTGAATGACAAGGGCAGTCACGACATCGGGTGCGCACTGATCCTTTTTAGCCCCGGATAAGGTAATGGTATAGTTTCCATTGGTGGCATACGTATGTGTTACGTTTGATCCTGATCCAAATGTTCCATCTCCAAAATCCCATTCAAAACCAAGATAGGATGTATCGCCATGGGCTATTACAGTAAAGGTGCCCGGACAACCGATGGTATCATTAAACTCAAGGTAATTTATGGTATCACCATTATATACAATATCGAAAGAAAGAGGAAGGATGTTCAGATTGGAGCCCACACCATATCCAAACGATTCGTAACCTCCGAATCCATAAACATACCCGATAAAGCCGCTATCACTCTGAATGGTGTGGTTTCCCTGAGAGATGTCAAGTTGCGCGTAAGAGTAAGCAGGATCATTTGCGAAAGCGGTAAAATTAACCGCGCCAATGAATGATCCATCCAATTGAATTACATCAACCCCGGATGTTGGTGTAACCAGATTGAGATAATAATTTGTTATAACATTGGAACTGAATGCATTGAAAGTAATGAGATTAAGATGCTGCTCAATAGGACTGATCATAATAAAAAATGGATCACCATCCTGGTAATCCCAGCTTGAGCTCGGGCTATATTCAGCAACAGCGATGGGTTGATCCGCCGAAAAAATAGTCCCTGAAGATTCAATATAGTCATAATAATCACCCGCGGTAGTTAGGGTAATGGGGGCGCCGCCATCAATAGTAAATTGTGTATTATCCACGGTAGAGACGACTCTTATAAAATCAGAAATCCGTGACTTAAGCGGAACGGTATAATATTTTTTCCCGAGGCTCACTGTGGGCACCATCTGTTCATAAAGCATATCACAGGCATAGAAGCCGCCTGTTGGTGGCAGATTGGAACAGCGGGTGCCGGCAAAGAGCGCAAACTTGTGACACTGAATTGAATCCACTGCGCGCACCCTTGATCCCGTTAAATCACCATAATAATCATAAGTCCATCCTTGTTGAACCATGTATGTTTCACCGGCATTCAGGGTAACGGTAAAGGGAACATCTGCAGGGTTACCATTTGTAGTAATAGAAGAAGGAGTGATCTCGATAATGGTGCTATCGGTAACACTCACGATCATAAAATCTGACGGATATCCATATGCACTCAATCCCATTTGCGAAACTACCCAGTAATCATAACCGAGCGAGGGTGTTGGAAGTATAACAGTAGCATCGGCAGTATACTGCTCATAGTCGAGCGCATAAACCGAAACAATGGTATCAGCCACCACGTGAACTCCTTTGGGCTGCGCTACCTGATTTGCATCTGCCTCGCATAAGTTGGTGGGTACAATAATATCAGTGGTGGAGTTTGCAGCAACCGTAAAATCCTGCGACCATCCATTCAATGGTATTGATACCGTTCCTGACGTTGCAAAATCAGAGCTGATGTATACGTGCATGGTAACCCCCGGGCTCTCATTAGCGGCCTGCAAAAAGCCGATCCAGAAATCTTTTCCCTTTGTACTCAGATTCTGGCATTGGGCTGAAAAAACCGGAAGTAAAAAAATGGAAGTGGTAAGAAGGGTGTATAAAAATCTATTTATCATAAATATTTTTGATCATGGAAAGGTAAGTAAAGTATTTATCGTACAAGATTTGGTAAATTATTCTTTACACACTTTTGATTGCTACGTGCTCATTTAAACCCTCCAAACTCTAACAACTCTTTAAATAATTAACCCTTTTTTTTACAGCATTCACGCCCTTGCATCCTCCTCCTCCTTATACTTCATGATCATGTCCAGCACATCCGGGACTACGTCACTGCAAATCGTGATGAATGAATCCTTCCTTGCATTTCTGATCACATAGTCAATGGCCTCAGTTTCCTTCGGAATTACTTTTACTTTTTTAGCAGGGTCAACTTCATAAATACCTTTTTTCAGCAGGTCAATAATTTCACCGGCAGTCTTCTCCCGCAGGTTTTTATCCTGGCGTATCACGATCTCATCAAAAGTTTTGGCTGCTACCCTGCCAAGCGAAAGCGTATCCTCATCCCGGCGATCGCCAACCCCGGCCACCACACCCACCTTCACTTTCGCTTCAATCTTTTGTATGAACGTACTCAGGTTTTCCAGTCCCGTGTAGTTGTGTGCATAATCAACAAGCACCCTGAAGTTTTTAAACTCAAAGAGATTCATTCTTCCGGGCGTTGTACCCGGTGATGGAATAAATGTTTGAAGTGCTGTCCGAATATCCTCAATATCGAAGCCCCGCAAGTAACCTGCAAGCACTGCAGGAAGAACATTGGCGATGTTGAACACTGCCTTGCCTCCAAACGTAAGGGGGATGGCCGCAATTTTATCTACCCTGATTTTCCATCCGCCCTTCATGATGGTGACATAGCCATTTTCAGCGACCGCAGAAATTCCACCGCGCCCGGCATGCTCACGGATGTGCGGATTATTTTCATCGAGTGAAAACAGGGCAAGCCTGCAATCGAGATCTCTTTTCATCTTAAAAACAAGCTCATCATCGGCATTCAGTATTGCGTACCCTTCAGGCCACACCGTTTCAGGTAGCACTCCCTTCACCTTTGCTAACTGCTCCACCGTATCAATGCCCATCAGGCCAAGGTGATCGGGCTGTACATTGGTTACAATGGCAATGTCACAATGATCGAAGCCAAGTCCAGCCTTGAGGATTCCTCCGCGTGCAGTTTCCAGCACCGCAAACTCTACCGTGGGATCTTTTAAGATAAATTGTGTGGAGACCGGCCCCGTGCAATCGCCGCGCATCATCATCTGGTTACCAATATAAATTCCATCAGTGGTGGTATAGCCAACGCGATATCCCATCGAGCGCACGATGTGTGCTATCAGGCGCGTCGTAGTTGTTTTTCCATTGGTACCCGTAACCGCGATGATCGGGATACGCGTGTCAACATCCGATGGAAACAGCATGTTGATCACGGGATCAGCAACGTTCCGCGGCAAGCCCTCTGTTGGCGCAAGGTGCATTCTGAATCCGGGGGCTGCATTCACTTCGAGAACGGCGCCTCCGGTTTCATGGAGGGGCTGACTTAAATCACTGGTCATGATGTCAATGCCGCAGATGTCCAGGCCAATGATGCGGGCGATGCGCTCGCACATGAAGATGTTATCGGGATGAACTAATTCTGTTACGTCGGTTGCCGTTCCACCTGTGGAAATATTTGCGGTGGGCTTAAGGCATAATTCTTCTCCCCTGCTGATCACAGAATCAAGTGTGAGATTTTTTTCCTGCAAAATCTTTTGGGTGAACTCATCCACCTTGATGGTTGTCAGAACTTTCTCATGACCATAGCCACGGCGCGGGTCACTGTTTACCTCGTCAATCAGTTGCTGAATGCTTTTCTTCCCATCACCGGTAACAGAAGCAGGCGTACGCTTTGCTGCGCAAATAAATTTGTAGTTGATCACCAGGATGCGGTGGTCATGGCCGGTAATGAATTTTTCCACGATCACCTGCTGCGAATATTTTTGTGCCGCTTCCAGTCCTTTTACAGCATCATCCCAGTTGCGAAGATTGGTAGTTGCCCCCTTGCCATGATTTCCATTGATGGGTTTAGTGACAAGCGGATAGCCGATTTTACCAATCCCTCTTTTCAATTCCTCTGTATCATTGCAAATGATACCGATGGGTACCGGGATTTCTGCCTTCTGTAAAAGATTTTTTGTCTCCTCTTTATCGCCCGCGATCTCCACTGCGATGTTTGAAGTGGTGGATGCAACCGTTGCCTGGATCCGCTTCTGATTTATTCCATAACCAAGCTGCACCAGCGATTGCCTGTTCAGCCTGATGAATGGAATGCCGCGGCTCACCGCCTCATCCACGATGCTGCCTGTTGAGGGACCAAGCCGCTCTTCCTCCCTGATCTCGCGCAGCTTCTGTATGTCTTCAGTCAAATCATATTCAATACCATCCACGAGCGCCTGTGCGATTTGTACACACGCCTTTGCTGCATACACACCTGCCTCTGCTTCCATGTAGGCGAATACCACATTATAAATCCCCTGCTCAGAAGTTTCCCTCGTTCTTCCAAAGCCAACATCCATACCGGCAAGGGTTTGCAGCTCAAGCGCCATGTGCTCGATCACGTGACCCATCCATGTTCCTTCTTCAACCCGCTCGAGGAATCCGCCGGGCTTGCCAACAGAGCATCCGTGGGAATAAATGGTTGGAAAAAGTTTTTCCAGCCGCACTCTGAACCCCTGAATTTTATTGGTAGGCAGCTCCTCAAATTCATGCAGATCGAGTTTCATCCAGATGAGCTTGTGCCTTCTAACGCTCCAGTAGTTAGGCCCGCTCAGCACCCGGATATTTAAAATCTCCATTCCCATAATCCAGCGCATTGATAGTTGCGTTCAAACATAGGAGAATTTTTTTGGGCACAGAAGCGGGAACTAAATTGAAATGGATAGCACGAAATAAAATGCTTTACCTTCCCATAAAATTCACTCCGTATGATATGGTTGCAGCACAAAACGCCTACTACCGGAAACCTGCAGAAGCACTTACTTCAGCAAAAAAACTTTTAAACTGGCGAATAAATAGTTGAACCGGGACTGCTGCATCTGTTTGCCTCGGGAGCAGTGATAACCTGATAATCACAAATTGATCGGCAAACAATGTAACACTTGACACCAACTTTAATGTTTCATACATCAAAATCAAATCATTTTACAGGGAGCGGAATTTTAGTCATATGAATTTTAAACTCACTTCAATAATTTCCGCTTGTATTCTTATTTATGCTTGTAATGGAAAAACGGATAACCAATTGAATGATCCTGCCGAATATCATACTCTTGTATCCATTAACGGTGAAAGCACAACTCAGGGAATTTTAATTGTTAGTTATAAAGATTCTTTATTAGCTTTAGCAATGGAGCGAACTTCTGATGCACTATTTTGGGAAGTTGCTTTTAGTCCCTTTTTAAAAAAAACTCAGGATTTGGTTTTACACAAGTTTATTCCTGGGCAACCCCCGTATGCTGATTATTATGCACTCTGCTGTGCTCCATGGCCTGATTTGTTGGAATTTCAATATTCTATTTGGGAAGATGATTCCCTGACCAACATCCTTCATGTGGATGTTGACACGGGTACAAAGTATTTATCAGGACATTTCACGGCAACATTTATTAATACAAAAGAACCTTTTGATACTGTAAGAATGAGGTGTGATGGGTTTGAATGTTACTGGAAATAAATACATTTTGCCACGTAAGGCCGCCATCAGTTGTGTGGATAATTTGAGGTTCCTGGCCTAAACCTATCTGATCGTAGCTTCCTGCTGCCCAGCCCGTATTCTCATCAGTGAACCAAATGGAGTTCATTAAGTAATTGGGTTCATCAAAGACATTGGTCCAGTTTAATCCTCCATCTGTGGTTCTCCAAATGCTTTGATAGAGGTCATTATCATTCGCTGTTGCGATTCCTAAAGAAGCATTTATGAAGTAGTAATCTGTAAAAGAAGCACCATTGGTTAGAATGGTAGTCCATGTAGTGCCGCTGTTTGTAGTCTTGTATATGGTCTTGTTGCCGGTAATGAAACCTGTGTTATCATCTAAAAAGTAAAGTGAATTACTGATGCTTCCGGGCAGAGATAAGATTGACCAGGTATTTCCCCCGTCCATTGTTTTATATGCAGCATCCGCGGTAATTCCAAATCCATTAAGGGCATCGGTGAATTGCAGCCTGGTAAAATACTTTTCAATGAAAACTGAAGACCATGATTGGCCAGCATTACTTGTATGCCATAGTATGCCGCCATTATCCGCGAGCCAGCCTTCATTGTCATTGATAAAAGAAGAGGCTACAAGCGTATTACCGGTTATTACAGAATTTTCAAAGGTGCCGTTGTTTTGAGCATGGCTTTGAGTTACAGAAGCAATGAGAAGAATTATAAAAAGTCTGCCAGCGAGAAAGCGTTTATGAGAAGGGATTAATTTCATACGATTGAGGTTTTAGTTTTTTTTTAAATTTTTTTCCCGGTTATTCGATGCTGATTTCTTTGGTGAATGTTTCGCCATTTGTTTTAATACTCAATAAATACACTCCCGCACCAATGCTTTCACAATTCAATTGCTTGTGATAATTCCCGGCTGCAAGGTTTTCATCTATCAGCGTTTTGATTTTTCTGCCTGTTAAATCTAAAATTGATATGGTTGTCTGAGCGCTTCTTTGAAGTGAAAATGAAATAGTCGCAGATGAACTAAAGGGATTGGGAAACACTTCGAAACTCTGTGCAAATTCTTCTGATGCAATACCGGTTGATATGATGCTATCTGCTCCGTATTCGTAAAATTCGTTTAGATATGCCTCGATTCCATCGCCATATCCCGTACCGAAGTATCCCCTGTTATTTATTGAAAATCCAACGGCGAAATATCTCGCTTCTCCCGGGTAATCTGACTTTTGAGTCCAGTTGTCGGTAACCGGATCATACTGCCAGAAGTCATTATAAGTGTTATTGTTATCTGCACCCAAACCGACATATGCCAACTCATTAATAACAAAGGCAGCAGCGCCGAATCTGCCCACCCCGGGGAAATCAGCTTTCTGTGTCCATGTATTGAGTGAAGGGTCATATGCCCAAAGATCAGGCGGATAAGCGGTAAATTCGTCTTCTCCAACTGCGATATACCCTTTGTCTCCAATTGTAAATGAAGCCACAAAATAGCGAGGTCCTCCTCCATAATCAGCTATCTGTGTCCACACGTCAGTGGCCGGATCATATTCCCAGAAAGCTTTTTTTGGTGTTGAGAAGGTTGAACCTAATCCCATATAACCATTAGCTCCAATAGAAAAGGCAGCGAGCTGTGATAATTTCCCACCCGGAAAGGTCGCCTTCAGCGTCCAGGTATTTAGATCTGAGTCATATTCCCAGAAATCGTTGGTAAGCTCATAACTGCCAATCCAACCGGTACCTATGTACCCCTTGCTTCCGATCGAAAATCCTGCGGCAAGTTGGCGGCCCACTCCCCCGTAATCAGCCTTTTGTGTCCACACATCTGAATCGGGATTGTATTGCCAAAAGGTTTTGCTGTAACCTTCAAATTGTGCACCGCCTGTACCAATGTAGCCCATTCCATTAATGGTAAATCCTACCGCTGCATGTCTCGCATCTCCGGCAAAGTCTGTTCTTGGAATCCAGGTATCGGCAACGGCGGAAAAGGGGATGGACAGGAGGATTGTACAGAGTAAAAGGGTGGCCTTCATTTGCTGAAAGTTTAAAGTTTATTTTTTATTGTTAAGGTCCATTCGATTTATTAGGATACATAAAACTCCAATTATTTTTGCAGAATCAGTTTGGTCTGATAAATTATACCATCTGTTGCTACCCTTATCCAATAAAACCCGGAATTTAAATCATTGCATGACATTTGGCGCTCCATCAATCCATTTTCAGCTGGGGATTCGAACGAGGATATTACTTTACCTACCTGGTCAAGGATCTCCACCGTTACAGGCTCATTCAATTGATTGAAAACCTGAAGAAAAATTGTGAAGGAGCCATCGGAAGGGTTGGGAAACACTTCGAAACTCTGTGCAAATTTTTCCGATGCCATACCGGTTGATATGATGCTGTCTGCTCCGTATTCGTAAAATTCCTTTGTAACTGCACATGAATCGTAAACACAGTATCCTGTACCCATATATCCTCTGTTATTTATTGAAAGGCCAACGGCAAAATATCGCGCTTCTCCTATGTAATCTGACTTTTGAGTCCAGTGATCGGTAACCGGATCATACTCCCAAAAGTCATTATAGCGGTTATTGTTATCTGCGCCTAAGCCAATATATCCCAACCCGTTAATGACAAAGGCAGCAGCGCCGAATCGTCCTACTCCCGGAAAATCAGCTTTCTGTGTCCAGGTATTGGCTGAGGGGTCATATTCCCACAGATCGGTCGGATAAGTGGAAAGCTGGCCTTGACCTACTGCGACGTAACCTTTATCACCAATTGTAAATGAAACGGCACCAGCGCGATCTCCCCCGCCGTAGTCGGCTATCTGCGTCCAGACATCAGTGGCCGGATCGTATTCCCAGAAAGCTTTTTTCGGGGTTGAAAAAGTTGAGCCTGTGCCCATATAGCCCTTTCCACCGATTGAAAATGCAGTGAGTTCTGTTAATTCCCCACCCGGAAATGTCGCCTTCTGCGTCCAAATATTGAGATCTGAATCATATTCCCAGAAATCGTTGGTAAGCTCATAAGTATCAATCCACCCGGTACCGATATAACCCTTGCTTCCGATAGAAAAACCCGCCGCAAGTTGCCTTCCTACTCCCCCGAAATCAGCCTTTTGTGTCCACACATCTGAATCCGGATCGTATTGCCAAAAGGTTTGGGTGTAACCTTCAAATTCTGCACTGCCTGTACCGATAAAGCCCATTCCATTAATCGTAAACCCCACCGCTGCGTGTCTTGCATCTCCTGAGAAGTCAGCTCTTGGAATCCAGGTATCGGCAACCGCGGATAAGGTGATTGACAGGAGAATTGTACAGAGGAAAAGGGTGGTCTTCATAAGTCGAAAATTTAAAGTTTGTTTTTATTGCTCCAGATATTCTTTCGATTAACCCAATAAATAAAACTTCCTATCACTTTTGTATCATGAGCTTGGTCTGATAGGTTATACCATCCACTACTGCTCTTATCCAATAAAAGCCGGAATTCAAATTACTGTATGAGATTTGGCGCTCCATGAATCCATTTTCAGTGCTTGATTTAAAGGATGACACCACTTTTCCTACCTGGTCAAGTATCTCCACTGTTACTGTTTGATTGAATTGATTGGGAAACTGAAATGAAATTATGAAGGAGCCATCTGAGGGATTGGGAAACACTTCGAAACTCCTTTCAAATTTTTCTGATGTAAGACCCGTTGATATGATGCTATCCGCTCCGTATTCGTAAAATTCATTTAGGTATGCCTCATTTCCATCGCCGTATCCCGTACCGAAATATCCTCTGTTATTTATGGAAAGTCCAACAGCGTTATATCGCGCTTCTCCTGTGTAATCTGACTTTTGAGTCCAGTGATCGGTAATCGGATCATACTCCCAAAAGTCATTATAGCGGTTATTGTTATCTGCCCCTAAGCCGATATATGCCAACCCATTAATCACAACGGCAGC
>MWVX01000581.1_pt1 | contig 11790 bp, 9 predicted proteins | sample 1047311 | NCBI WGS metagenome assembly MWVX01 (sample SAMN06349984, study PRJNA376086) | soil metagenome | isolation source: MtG-4 sample Antarctic (ecotone) soil | place: Antarctica | collected 2015-01-13
CATTCGCGGCATCGCCACGTCAGATGAAACCTACGCGCGCGTTAAGGAATTGTCGGAAACGATGGGCAAGACGCCGCTCGATTGTCAGGATTATCCGGGTTTTGTCGCCAACCGCATTTTGCTGCCGATGATAAACGAAGCGATTTTCGCGCTTTACGAAGGCGTGGCGACGCGTGAAAGCATAGACGGCATTATGAAACTCGGTATGAATCATCCGATGGGACCTTTGACTTTAGCTGATTTCATCGGTTTAGACGTTTGTCTGGCGATTCTGCGCGTGCTGCACGAAGGGTTGGGCGATACGAAATACCGCCCGTGTCCGCTTTTAATCAAAATGGTTGATGCCGGCTGGCTGGGGCGCAAATCAGGCAAGGGATTTTACGAATATCAAACTTGATTTTAAGAGGCGGCGATGTCAAAACGCGGACTTAAAATTTACTGCGCCGTGTGTTTCTTATTAGGCGCGTTTTCGCTTTGCATAATGTTCTATATTTTCGCTCAGGGCTTGGCTTTGCCGCAGTTTATCAATGCTTCTCTGTGGGGTTTTATTATGATTTTGCTGTTTCGCAAGTCTTTGGCGGCATACAAAAAATCGCGGAAAACTGATTTGAAATAGATACTTTAGTTAGTTAGTTTCATAATTCGGAAAGGGATAGCGCCGCGAAAATTTCCCTTGAAAAAAGGCATCGAAGAAACAATTTAACGACATCTAAAAACTATCTCCAACGATGAAACAGAAAAAACGAGATAAACGAAAAAATTAAAAAAGGAAAGAATATGCGAAAACTTGCGTTACTTTTATTTATATTAGTCTGTACTTTATTCACCAGCCCAATTGCTTTTGGGCAAGCGAAAATTTCTCCGCTTAATATAAAAGAGCGAATTTTGAAAAACGGTTTAAAATTCGTTTCGGTCGAAGACCATTCCAGCGCCACTGTCAGCATTCAGGTTTGGTATGATGTCGGCTCGAAAAACGATCCCGCCGGACGCAACGGATTCGCACATCTTTTTGAGCATTTGATGTTCAAGTCCACCAAGAATATGAAAAGCGAGATGTTAGACCGTCTGACCGAAGATGTCGGCGGCAATAATAACGCTTCGACCTCTGATGACCTAACGAATTATTACGAAGTTGTGCCGTCGAATTATCTCGAAACTCTTTTGTGGGCGGAAGCCGAACGGTTGGCGAATCTAAATGTTGACGAGCCGAATTTTCAGTCCGAAAGAAAAGTCGTGCAGGAGGAATTCCGGCAGAGCGTTTTAGCGCAGCCGTATGGCAGGTTTTACGAAGAAATTCAAAAACGATCTTTCACCACGCATCCTTATAAACGCACGACCATCGGAACTATTGAAGACCTCGAAGCGGCGTCGCTGTCCGACGTTCAGCAATTCTTTAAAACCTTTTACCGCACCGATAACGCGAATTTGATTGTCGTCGGCGATTTTAATCAGCGCCAGCTCGACAATTGGGTTGACAAATATTTCGGACGAGTTAAAAAACCTACGGGTCGGATTCCGCGCGTTACGGAGATTGAACCGGAAAGAACAGTAGAAAAGCGTTATGTCGTGAAAGCGCCGAATGTTCCGCTTCCGGCAGTGGCGATAACCTATCTTGCGCCGCCTGCGAAAAGCCGTGACGCCGTTGCTTTGCAGATTGCCGAAACGATTCTTTCAGGCGGCGAAAGCTCGCGTCTTTATCAGGAACTCGTTTATAAACAGCAGATTGCACAGGAAGCCGGATTTAGCTTTGATGACCATGTAGACACTGGTTTGATGTATTTTACGGCAACCCTTGCAAGCGGTAAAACGCCCGCAATGGCGGAAAAATCGCTGCTTGCCGAATTAAAGAAAATGCAGGAAGCGCTGCCCACAGCCAAAGAACTTGAAAAGGCGAAAAACATTCTGGTTGCCGATACAATCCGGCGTCTTGAAACGAATCAGGGCAAAGCCTTTGCCATCGGGCAGGCGATAATTTTGAAAGGCTCGGCAAAAGCCGCCAACGATGAAATAAACGAGCTGCAAGCCGTAACTGCCGCCGACGTGCAGCGCGTTATGCGGCAGTATTTTAAGGATAACAATCGCGTGGTGATTTATTACGAAAATGAGGAGAATGCAAAATAATGAAAAAAGGAAATTGGACGGTGAAAAATAACGAGCGATTATTAATGATAATTCGCTCGCGTAAATCTTCTGTTTCGGGTTTGTTCTTCTCCACGTTTTGTCTTTTAACTTTTGCTTTCGGCATTTTTGCGCAGGAAAATCCGCCTGCTCCGTCAGCGCCGCCGAACTTAAATATTCCGCAGGTTAAAAGCGGCAAATTGCCGAATGATTTGGAAGTTGTTTCTGTTGAGCGTAGAAATGTTCCTCTTGTTACGGTTTCATTATTGACAAAAAGCGGCGCGAATGTCGAAAATAATGCCGATGCGGGGCTTGCCGATATGACCGCTTCGCTTTTACTGAAAGGCACAAAAATGCGCACGGCGACGCAGATTGCCGAAGAAATTGAGTTTTTAGGCGGTAATATCAATTCCGGCGCGGGCTGGAATTCTTCAAACGTTACGCTTAATGTTACGTCGGATAAACTCGACCAGGCGCTGGCGATTATGTCTGACACTATTTTGAATCCAACCTTTTTGCCCAAAGAAGTTCAATTATATAAAACGCAGGCGATCGACAATTTGAATGTGCAGCTAAAACAACCAAGCAGCCTCGCAGGGTTTGTTGCCAGCCTTTACAGTTTTGGCGAACACGCCGCCTTCGGCACGCCGGAAAGTTTGGCGAAAATCAATCGTTTGAAAATCAACGCTTTTTATCGTAAAAACTTTTTGCCGAGTAACGCGGTCTTGATTTTCGCAGGAGATGTAACGCAGGAAAAGGCAATGGCGCTGGCTAAAAAGTATTTTAGCGGATGGCGGAATCTTCCTGTTAGGAGAAATACGGGCGGGGGAAGCGTAATTACAGGCGGCGGAGAAAGACGCGAACCGAGACAAATTTTTGAGCGTTTGCTGGTAATTGATTTGCCGAATGCGGGGCAGGCAGCTGTAACATACGCCAAAAAACTAAATTTCGGACGCCTTAACGAAAATTCTAATTTCTTTCCTTCAATCGTCGCCAATTCAATTCTCGGCGGCGGTTATTCGGCGCGTTTGAATCAGGAAATTCGCATCAAACGCGGGCTGAGTTACGGAGCGTCAAGCAATCTTTCCTGGCGCGCAAACAGCAACAATATTCTAGCGCGCGCCCAAACGAAAAACGTCTCCGCCGCGCAAGTCGCGGAATTAATTGCGGCGGAAATCAACAAACTAACGACCGATTCGGTCTTGCAGGATGAACTTTCCCCGCGTAAAGCCGTTTTAACGGGGAGTTTCGGACGCTCTTTGGAAACGACCAACGGTTTGGCGGCGCAAATAGCAGATCTTTATACTTTTGGTTTAAAGCCAGAAGAATTGAATTCATATATGCAAAATGTTCGCGCTGTTTCCGATACGCAGGTAAAAAATTTCGCTTCCGCCAATATCACGGGCGGGGATATTATCATTGTCGGCGACGCGAAAGTTTTTATGGATGACTTGAAAAGGCGTTTTCCCGATAAAAAGATTGAGGTAATTTCTATACCCAACCTTGACCTAAATCAGAAAAATTTGCGGAAAACTCAGAAAGCATCCAGCGGAAAATAAACAAAAAAATGAATTAACAAAATAAATATATTTCAACAAAATAAAGCCGCGAATTAGTAACTCTCCGCCTTGTTTGCGGCATTTTTCTTTAAGTAATACTGAGAAATTTAATTTATGAAACTGTTTCTAGTTTTTGTTTAATCGCAAAGCAATGCCGGAACGAATTCCCGTAAGTTGTCCGTTTAATATCTCTGCTTTTCCGTTGACGAAAACGCTTGTGATGCCTATCGGGTATTGATGCGGATTTTCAAAAGTCGCTTTATCGGCAATTGTTTTTTCGTCAAAAATCACCAAATCGGCGGCAAAACCTTCTTTGATTAAACCTCTGTCCTTTAAGTTAAATGTTTGCGCCGGAAGGCTCGTCATTTTGCGAATCGCGTCTTCGAGCGTGATAATTTTTAACTCGCGCACGTAGCGACCTAAAACGCGGGCATTGTTTCCATAGCCGCGCGGATGCGGCGCGCCCTCGCCAAATTCACGGACTCCGCTGTCGGAGGCAATCATTGTAAACGGCGCGCGCATAATATTCTGCACGTCTTCTTCATTCATTTTGTGATAAACCATCTGCGCTCCGCCACCGGCATACATTTCCAAAATTTGTTCAATTTGAGCATTGAGGTTATCTTTACCCTTTTCACGTTTGGCAATCTCTTTTATATTCAAGCCGTTAAAATTTTTGTTTGTCGCGTAACTTGCTACATTAGCATAAGAAAAATCCTTGAATTTACTGTCTTTGAGCGTTTTCTTTATTTCAGCAATAATTTTTTTGCGCGTCGCTGCGTCCGCCAGGCGTTTTTTGCCTTCCTCGCGTCCATTTTCCAAAGCCCAGCTCGGCAAAATTGTGTCAAGTGATGTGGAAGAAGCGGTATAGGCGTATTGGTCAACGGTTACGACCAAACCTTTTTCTCGCGCCGAGCGAACTAAACCGAGCGTTTCATCGGTTTTTCCCCAATGTTTTTTGCTCGAAATTTTGAAGTGCGAAATTTCAACCGGAATTCCGGTTTGCTCACCGATATTGATTGCTTCCGTAATGGCTTCAAAAACTTTGTCGCCCTCGCTGCGAATATGACTTGCATACAAGCCCCGATATTGATTGGCAACGCGCGCTAAAGAAACGACTTCATCAGTTTTCGCGTATGTTCCGGGAACGTAAATCAAACCTGTCGAAAGCCCGACCGCGCCTTCTTTCATCGCGGTTTCTACAATTTCTTCCATCCTTTTTAGTTCTTCAGGCGTCGGCGCCCGATTTTCCGAACCTAAAACTTTAGCGCGAACCGAGCCGTGGGCAATGAGCGTCGCCAGATTAACTGCTAAAGGCGTGGTTTCATATCGCCCGAGAAATTTCCCGACATCCGTAACCGAGCCGCCGCAATTTCCGGTAACCAGAGACGTAACGCCCATCCGTATAAAATTCTCGGCTTCGGGTCGGCTAAATATATTTTCCGTATGTGCGTGGACGTCAATAAAACCGGGCGCCACGATTTGATATTTCACATCTACAATTTGTTTTGCTTGGTTATCGGCAATAAAACCGATTTGCGCAATATGTCCATCCTTAATGCCGATGTCGGCTTTAAACCAAGGATTTCCTGTGCCATTAACGACGCGAGCATTTTTGATGACGACATCATACACTTTCAAAGGAAGTTCTTGAGCTGATACCTTAAAAAGGAAGAATAGAAAGTAAGATGCTGTAATAAAAAAAGCAAATTTTTTCATAAATGTTACCTTGAAAAACAAGAATATTTAAGGGAGAGTATAATGATTTTTGCAAAATATGAAAACGGTATTTTGGGGTGAAAGCGCTTAATCGAATAAAATTCAAAACAATGAATAATTATTCTTTTATTTTACCTTGTTTGCTCATTGACGGACGTTTTGTTTGAATTAAAATTAAAGATTTTTAAATATGCACATAAATCTGCGTTCATTCGTCGAGTCGCTGCGTGACGAAAAAGAAATTGTCGAAATTACAGCCGAAGTTGACCCATATCTTGAACTCGCCGAAATTCACCGCCGCGTTATCGAACAGCAGGGAAAGGCTCTGTTATTTACAAACGTCAAAAATTCAGAATACCCGGTTGTGACGAATCTTTTTGGAACGGCAAAACGAATTGATTTAGGATTTGGAAAAAAGCCGCAGGAACTCGTTAAAACGGCAGTCGAAATGGTTGAAGTCCTTTTGCCGCCAAAACCGAAAGAACTCTGGAAATATCGTTCGATGGCGCTCGAAGCGTTAAAGCTCGGAACGAAAAACGTCCGCCGCGCACCCGTTTTAGAAGCCCGCCAACAGCCAGCAAATTTGAATGAACTGCCGATTTTAACCACTTGGCATGATGACGGCGGCGCATTTATCACGCTGCCGCTGGTTTATACGGAAAGTCCCGTTTCAGGCAAACATAATTTAGGAATGTACCGCATTCAGCGGTTCGACGAGCGAACCACCGGTATACATTGGCAGATCGGCAAAGGCGGTGGTTTTCATTATTACGAAGCCGAAAACTTGAATCAATCTTTGCCCGTAACGATTTTTTTGGGCGGCGCGCCTGCAATGATTCTATCAGCAATTGCGCCTTTGCCGGAAGACATTCCCGAACTCGTGTTGGCGTCTGTTTTGGCGGGAAATAAGATAAAAACCGTCGAGAATCCTCTTGAAAACCATCATCGCCTGATTGGAGAAGCCGAGTTTGCGATTTGCGGTCGCGTGCCGCCTTTTGTGCGCCGAACTGAAGGAGCGTTTGGCGACCATTACGGTTATTATTCGCTGCAGCACGATTATCCGTTCTTAAATGTTGAAGCAATTTTCCACCGCAAAGACGCGATTTATCCGGCGACTGTTGTGGGCAAACCGCGACAAGAAGATTTTTTTATTGGCGATTATTTGCAGGAACTTCTTTCGCCGCTATTTCCTTTGGTGATGCCTGCCGTACGGGATTTATGGAGTTACGGCGAGACGGGTTTTCATTCGCTTGCCGCAGCGGTCGTTCGGGAAAGATATTCGCGTGAGGCGCTCGGGTCGGGTTTTCGCATTTTGGGCGAAGGGCAATTATCGCTGACAAAGTTTCTGCTTTTAACCGATACGCCGCAAAATTTACGCGATTTCAAATCTTTATTTGAACACATTTTGGCGCGCGTTGATTGGCAAACCGACTTTTTCATTTTCTCGAATACTTCTTTGGACACTTTGGATTACGCGAGCGGCAAAATAAATCACGGCTCAAAAGCGATGTTGCTGGGTTTGGGCGAAGCGAAAAGAAAATTAAAACGTGAGTTTTCAGGCGCGCTGCCCGTTGGCGTAAAAGAAGCAAAGGTTTTTTGCGGCGGTTGTCTCGCGGTTGAAGGCACAGATTACGAAAATGATAACCATTTACCGGATAGAATTGCCAAATCAAACGCTTTCAACGATTTTCAGATAGTCATTGTCCACGATTCAATTGAATTTGCCGATTCGACCGAAAAGTTTTTGTGGGCGACGTGGACACGTTTCAACCCTTCGACTGACATTTTTGCCCGTGAAGCGAGTATCAAAAATAATCATATCGCTTACGCCGCGCCAATTGTGATAGACGCCCGAATGAAGCCTTGGTATCCGGGGACGGTTGAAACGCGCGAGGACATTGCCCGATTGGTGGATAATCGCTGGCGTGATTATTTTCCAAACAAAGAAGCCTGGGAAAAGTAAAAATTAAAGTTTATCTATGAAAAGATTTTTGAAATGGTTTTTTATCACGGTAGGTATTATTGTTTTTATTTTAATCGCGCTTTTAGCTTATTCATATTTTATCGAGCCGAGCAGGTTGGAAATTCACGCCGTTAATTTGAAAGTTCCACATTGGGAAAGGGAATTAAACGAATTTAAGATAGTCGCCGTTTCAGATATTCACGGTGGTTCAAACAATGTTTCGGAAGAACGTCTGCGTTATTTGAGCAAAGAGGTGAACGAGCAGAATCCAGACATAATCGTACTGTTGGGTGATTTCGTTTCGCAAAAATCTGGCAAGGACAGCGACCTTAAAATGCCGATTGAAACGGTTGCTGAAAATATCAAAGGAATGCGCGCCAAATACGGCGTCTATGCGGTTATCGGCAATCACGATTGGTGGTACGACGAAAAAAGATGCCGCGCCGCGCTGGAAAACGCCGGGATAAAAGTTTTGGAAAACGAAATTTTTTCGTTTCAGGCAAATAATCAAACGGTGACAATTTTAGGAATCGAAGACTTTTGGAAACGCCGCCAAGTTCCGGTTGATGATTTAATGAGGCAAATTAATCCACAGGAAAATATCATTGCCATTACGCACAATCCCGACAGTTTCGATAAAACACCAGAAAAAATAAGTCTAACAATTGCCGGACACACGCACGGAGGTCAGGTGTTGATTCCTTTTTACGGCGCTCCGCTGGCTGTTTCGCAAAGAAAATATTATACGAGCCACGTTGTTGAAAACGGGCGCAACTTGTTTGTAACGAGTGGTTTCGGAACGACCGGTCCGCCACTCCGTTTTGGCGTGCCGCCGGAGATTGCGGTTGTTATTTTGAATGCGGATAATTGAGATTGTTTCAAATGAAAAAATCTTACAAAAATTTTATCTCCGCCATACTTTGCCTTTTATTCATCGGGTGCCTGATTTGGGGCTTTTTTATTGAACCTGATAAGTTAGTTGTCAATCATTACGAAGTCAAGGTTAAAGATTGGAATCCGGCGTTTAACAATTTCAAAATTGTCACAATTGGGGACATTCACGCCGGTTCAAACTATATAACGGAAGCGAAAATCGGCAAGATTGTTGAATTGTCAAATGTCGAAAATGCTGATTTGATTGTTTTACTAGGCGATTATGGTTCGCCAACAGACAGCAGCGGCAAGCAGCTTAAAATGCCCCTCGAAAGAATGAGCGAAAGCCTAAAAGGATTAAAGGCGCGTTACGGGATTTACGCTGTTTTGGGGAATCACGACGGCGCATATGGGGATGATAAAGTTGTCGGGGCATTGCGAGACGCAGGAATCAAAGTGTTAGAAAATGAAGTTGAGTTTATTATAAAAGACGGTGCGAAGTTTCGCCTTTTCGGGTTGAAAGACCACATGAAAATTAGCAATTGGAAATCATTTTCCGAAGAATTAAAAGCTAATTTAGCAAAGCATGAGCAAACCGGAGACATTTTAGTTTTGGAACACAGCCCGGATATTCTGCCGATTATTACGGGTGATTTATCAATCTCCAATGATTTGCGCCTAATTCTTGCGGCGCATACCCACGGCGGACAAGTACGCTTTCCCCTTCTCGGCTCGCCAATTGTTCCATCAAGTTACGGGCAAAAATACGCGCTCGGTCAAATCAGGGAAAATAGCGTGGATATGTTCGTTACGCCCGGCATCGGCACAAGTATTGCCCCCATTCGTTTTGGCGTTCCGCCGGAAATATCCGTTTTAACTCTCAAATCAGAGTAATTTACCCCGGAATTTCCTGAACGGCATTTGCGGACGCATCGTTTCCAGCATCGTGAATGGCTTGTTTCGTGTCAGTAAAAAACAAAATCACGCTACCGGCAATAAAAAACCCAATCAGAGCGAGAATCGCGTGGCGATAAGAGCCGGTACTGGCGACGACGACGGAAAAAATCAGCAAGCCCATCCATGAAGTGCCTTTTTCGGAAATTTCGTAAAAACTGAAAAAGGACGCCTCGCGCCCCTTTGGAATTATTTGGGAATAAAGCGAGCGCGAGAGCGATTGTGTTCCGCCTAAAACAAAACCGATTGCTGCGCCGAGATACCACGCCTGACTTTTATCAACCAGAAAAGCGTAGGCGAAAATGACGATTCCCGCCCACCACGCCAGCGACAGCAAAATCGTGTTTTTCGCACCGATTAAGCGCGAAACGCGTTCCCAAAACAACGCGCCGATAAAGGCGACAATTTGCGTTTCCAAAAACAGCAGTACGAGAAATATCGGGTCTGAAGGCAAGCCTTTGGCGATAAAAAGATCCTGTTCGATAAAGACCGATGCCTGATAAATAACCGTCTGAATGCCGTCGTTGTAAAAAAGATAAGCGATGAGAAAAAGCAGCGTATGGCGTAATCGAAGAAATTCTCGAAACGTTTGCGTAATTTCCCCGAAAGCGACCGAAAATATATTTTTTCCCGCCGGAACTTCGCGCTTAGTGCCGCGATTTTTTAACCGCAGGAATGTTATGATCGCAAATCCGCCCCACCACAAAGCGGCTGAAATCAGACAAATGCGAATGGCAAACTCAGTCGTAATATCTATATTGCCGGCATAATTCAGCAGTAAAAGATTGACGACGAGCATAATCGAGCCGCCGATGTAGCCATAAGCGTAACCTTTCGCCGAAACTTTGTCGCGCCGGTCTTCGGTTGTAATGTCGGGCAGATAAGCATTGTAAAAAACGAGGCTGGCGCCGATGCAGACATTGGTAATTATCAGCAGAGCGCAGCCGAAAAGATAATTATCGCCTTCGATAAAAAACATCAGACAACCCGCCGCCACGCCCAAGTAGCAGAGAATCATCATAAATGTCTTTTTTAAGTTGGAATAATCGGCTATCGCGCTCAATACAATCATCAAAAAAGCCTGAATCAAAACGCCGATAACCGTCGTCGCGGAAGTCAAAGATTTTGCCGTTATTGCGCCGAGAAAGCCCAAATCAAAAACCGTACCGTTATCGCCGACGTGCGCCTGCGCGAGCCGCGTCAGATACGGCGCAATCAAAACGCCGATGACCGTCGTGTAATAAGCGGAATTCGCCCAATCATACATTACCCAGCCGAAAATTTCCTTTTTATCGTTTTTCGGATATTCTTCAGGCGCCGCGTCGAGATTTGACATAAGTTTTTTTGGAAAGGGAACTTCTATTTATAATCGCTTTGCAGAAGTTTGACAATCGAAGGCACAATATCTACGAGCGAAGTTATATTCGCAGCGGTTAGGCTGGCGTTTCTTCCCCAGACGACGGTCGGCACATCGTTCAAGGTATGTGTGCGAATAGATAAATCTTCAAGGTTGCCGTGGTCGCTTGTCAAAATTATGGAGGTGTTTTCTAGGTCTATGCAGCTTAAAACAGTGCGTATCATTTCAGCAAGCTGCGGCAGATGAGATTCGGCGCGGGCAAAATCGCGGTCGTGACCAATTTTATCGGTGATGAAATGCTCGTAAAGCGTAAAACAATTTTGACTAACGATTTTAGCTAGAATTTCTCCTGCTTCCGAAGCAGAAAACAATGGAACATCAAATCCCTGCTCGCGCAAAGTCTGATTTGTAAAATCGTGAAAAACGGCTTGCCGCCCTACTAAATCAGGAAGTCTCTTAAATGAAATACCTGCCGCTTCGACAGCGCAGGTCGTGGCGGAAATCCATCGCGGGCGCGTTTGAAAAAACTGCGGCGTGTAGGCATTGGCAAAAACATTCGGTTCGATCCCAAGACGTTTTAGCTGCACGAAAATCGAATTTTCCTTTATCAGCGCGCGCAATGCTTCATTGGGAAAACCTTGCTTATGATAACCGAGAAAAGCGGGCGCGTTGATGCCGGTTAAAATCATTGTTTGACCAGAAGCGCTTTGCGGACGACCTTCGACGCCCAAGCGGGAATCCGTGCGGGCTAAAACGCCGCCAAAAATAATCGGGGCGGTTTCGTTTTGAAAATGAGCAAGCAGCTCGACGTTTTCAATTTTTGAAAGCGGATTATCATCGCTGCGCTCGCCGATTCCCAGCCCGTCTATAAAAAACAATAAAACCCGTTTTTGTTTCATTTCTATAAAGGCTTAAAAATGAGAAGTCTCAATAATAATCAAACAAAACCGCTTCTAACGCATTATAACCTGCTGGACGCCGAAATCCCGAAGTGATTGAAAAGTAACGGAATCGGTTGCCGTCACGCGAATTTCGCTGATTAATTCCGGTAAATTTTCCGTAGGAAAAAGATTTGCCAGATTTATGGCATCTTCAGGAAGGGCAAAGATAAATTCGTCTATCGCGCCCCCCTTTAAAAGCGCCACTAGTTTCGGCAACAGCTCTGGTTGACTGATATGCATACGATAAATCGGAAATTCCGTAACCCTTGCGACGTTTTTGACCAACAATTCTGCAATTTTCTTTTT
>MWVX01000582.1_pt1 | contig 11783 bp, 10 predicted proteins | sample 1047311 | NCBI WGS metagenome assembly MWVX01 (sample SAMN06349984, study PRJNA376086) | soil metagenome | isolation source: MtG-4 sample Antarctic (ecotone) soil | place: Antarctica | collected 2015-01-13
ATTCTCAGTCCACCGACTTCGGTGACCAGGCCTTTTATGGATACAAACAATGGTGTCCAGCTAGGGTCAGTAAAGGAGGTGACTAATATATCTCCCTCTTCCAGACCTGCAATCACTCGGCTACAAATCATTTATCAGCTTTTGTTCCAGCAGACATTACGCTATTGAGCATTAGTTCTTATCTTCAACTTTACTTTTTCAATTAAGCATTTGTTCCAGCTGACAGTTCGCAATTGCCATGCCATCGCAAATGCTTCAACGTTGTGCGCAATCATCACTGAAAAGAGAGTCATTTAACAACCCCACACTAATTGGAATAATATTGAAAAACGGTTTGCTCTTTCGATTTATACGTAGCAATTTTGCTGGTGATGAAATTGTTTCGAGATTTAAACAGAAGGCAACATAGGTGCTACTTTGTTCGGATAGAATCATTAGGAGCCTTGTTGTATGCGTCCAGGCAACTGTCAAGCGAACGGCCTTGTTTATGTATGCAATCACAGAAATCGTAACCAGCTTTGGTTCTGTTACTGCCTTTAAATTGCTTTATACATTGCGATAAGGTGTTGCGGGGCCTAATGCTGTAAAGCCTTGGAACGACCGCCGCAAAAACGATAACGGCAGCAAACACTCCGGCAAAGAAAAGTGTCGGGAATTTATTACTAAGGCTTTTCTTCTCCGTTAATCCATCGGAAATTGCCGCCAGATTAAACGGAAGAATGTACTTCCATTTGTCATAATACCAGCCAAGCAGATACAAATTAGCCAGCACCATTAAAGGCGAGGTAAAAAGCGAGCCGTCAAAGCGCACCGCAAACGAAAGAATACAAATATTCAATATAATGGGGAAATAGAGGAATGCTCCGAGCGCCGCCGTGCGTGGTATCAGCAACAGAATCGCTGCCGTCAACTGCACAACGCCGATAAATGTGTAGTAATAACCCGCTTGGTGTAACGCTACTAAATAATGACCCATCGGGTGATTAGCGGATAAGCCGCTGGCAAACCGCTCGCCCATAATTTTGACCATACCCGCAGGTATAAACCCCGCTGCCAAGGCTAAACGATTAAAAACAGCAAAATACCGGAGCCATCTGTTTTGCTTTACTTTAAAATGAAGCCGGTCAAGTGTATAAGAAATACTCATAAGCTTTTGGAAATTAATCTTGAAGTGTTATCTAAAAAGTACTTTGTGTTCCAAAGTAAATGCAAATTTCTCAATTTAACTAATGAATTTCTAATAAATGGAGTTTACTTATTACAACGCCAATAACGCTTATGCCACCTTGCTTCTCGACGGTTTAGAATAGCAATGTGCCTATGAGCCGGAATGCGCACAACAGTGCATTGGCAATATGGCGGCTTGACGTCATAGGCTCATATGGAATGCGATGTGCAGGCGAAATAGACATTACCAGAACTCGTTGGAGCGAAAAACCATTTACGCTTATCCCCATAATTCTCAGTAACATCAAAAACTTTGAGCCTGACGAAAGCAATCGGAGATTTGAGCAAGGGCGACAAGAAGCTTTAAAAAAAGAACAAGAGTTATTGGAACGATTGAAGCAACTACCGGATGGTGAACAAAAAGCCAATGAAACAAAACGAATGATCAGCCTGATCCGGAATTTAGCCGGTTATCGTGAATATCCAAAATACGTCATGGTTAATCGCTACTTCGTTTATAAGCAGGCTTTACTGAAAGAAGCCGGACAACTCGTACAAGCCAACGTTATTCATGAAAAAGAAGATATCTACTACCTCACTTTTGAAGAACTTCGCGAAGTCGTACGCACAAATAAACTTGATTACCAGATCATCAGCAAACGAAAAGACGAGTACAAATTATATGAAAAACTAACTCCCCCACGTGTTATCACGTCTGATGGTGAAATCATTGCAGGTAAGTACAACGAGAAAATCTCCCGGCCGGAGCGATTGTAGGCCTGGCTGTTTCTTCCGGAGTTATAGAGGGACGGGCACGTGTCATCTTAAACATGGAAGATGCTGATCTGGAAGAGGGAGATATATTAGTAACCTCCTTTACTGACCTTAGCTGGACACCATTGTTTGTATCCATAAAAGGGCTGGTCACCGAAGTTGGTGGACTGATGACCCATGGAGCAGTTATCGCACGTGAATATGGCTTACCAGCAGTTGTCGGAGTAGAAAATGCTACCAAACTGATAAAAGATGGGCAACGAATTTGCGTGCATGGAACAGAAGGGTATGTAGAAATCCTATAAACAGGGAAGGCAATATAAAACAGGCTTCATAGATATTTACGAATTAGGCTATAAACAAAAAGCTATTGCTATAATTCATTATTTGCCACAGCATGGCCAAACAAAACAAAGTTTGTCTTTACGCTTATACCCGAAGGAAAAAACAGAGATTGGACAGAAGGAACCATCAGCAATATTTTTGAAGACGCGGAAAATAGAATTAAAAATGTCGGGTATTTTAAATTTAATAATTTCAATACAGTTGAATATATGGACACCCAAATATTTACTGTAAATAAAATTGAAGACTTTGATTATTTTAACCATGGCGACCAAACATTTATTAACTCAGACAAAACAAAGTAAGAATGCCAGCCGGTAGTCGAGTAAGCAAGGGGGCTGACATTGAGACGACTGCACAGCCCTATAATGCCACCACCAATAATTGCAATCTTCATTTAACTTTTTTTGTTCTGTTTCATCATAATACCTGGAAGCCGTAAGCATAAGGATCGTCTTCCGGATCAATAGTGATGGTATTATAACCATATATTTTAGCCCAGCCTTCAATGACTGGTCTTATGGCCGGCTTGCCATCTACAAAAAGTTCCTCTTCTATTGTGCCTGTAAATTTGGAGCCAATAATACTTTCATGAATAAATTGTTCTCCCTTTTTTAGTTTCCCTTTTGCATACCATTGCGCCATTCTTGCAGAGGTTCCTGTTCCGCAGGGTGAGCGGTCAATGGCTTTATCTCCATAGAATACCGCATTTCTTGCAGTAGAAGTTTTATCTATCACATCACCTGTCCATAAGATATGAGAACATCCATTAATTGTAGGATCATCGGGGTGAACAAAGCTGTAAGAATTATTAATAGTATTTCTTAGCTCTCTTGCCCACGAGATCAGTTTATCAGCCGGATAGTTTTCAATCCCCTTAAAATTTTGCTGTACATCCACTATCGCATAAAAATTTCCGCCGTACGAAACATCTATTTTCAGTTCACCTAATTCAGGACAAGTTACCGTAAGATCTGAAGCGTATAAAAATGCAGGAACATTAGTAAGTTTTACAGATTTAATTTTAGACCCTGCCTGTTCGTAAGTAATATGAATAAGACCTGCCGGCGCTTCCATTCTTATAGTACCAGGTGTTTTAGGAATAATGAGTCCTTCTTCAATAGCAATGGTTATTGTTCCGATAATTCCGTGTCCACACATAGGCAGGCAACCGCTTGTTTCAATAAATAAAACTGCCGCATCATTATTAGTATCATGGGGCGGATATAAAATACTTCCACTCATCATATCATGCCCACGTGGTTCAAACATCAGGCCTTTTCTTATCCAGTCAAATTCCTTAATAAAGTGCTGTCGCTTTTCACTCATCGAGTTGCCATAAAGAAGTGGTGCGCCGCCGGCAACAAGCCTTACAGGATTACCGCAGGTGTGAGCATCAATACAGAAGAATGTTTTTTTGTTCAATAGTTATTGTTGTTGTTCAATAAAAAAAATAAAAGCATTAGATATAAAAACCCGGATGTTTTAATATTTTAAGGATAAGTAGTCCGGAAGTACTGGTCTTGAGGCAATGCCTTCAGTAATTATTTTTAGAATCCATTCTCTTTCTTTACCGGTCAAAGCCAATCTTGGTGGCCTAACAATCTCCGAGCCCAGGCCTGTGCTTTCTTCAGCAAGCTTTATGTACTGCACCAGTTTGGGATGTAAATCCAATTCAAGCAACGGAAGAAACCAGCGATGAATGGCAAGGGCTTCTGCAAAGCGATTGTTTTTTATGAGCCTGTAAATTGCCACTGTTTCCGCAGGAAAAGCACATACCAATCCACCAACCCAGCCATCAGCACCCATCATCATCTCCTCCATTGCAATGGTATCTACGCCACACATAATTTTAAATCTGTCGCCAAACCTGTTTTTAAATTTTGTAACATTTGAAACCTGCCTTGTGGATTCTTTTATAGACTGGATATTTTTAAAGGATTCGAGTTTTTCAAACATCTCCAGGGTAATTTCTGTTTTATAATCTACAGGGTTATTGTATATCATGATGGGAAGAGTAGTTGCTTTAGCCACTTCCTGAAAGTAAGTGACTGTTTCCAGTGGATCTGAACTATACCTCAGCGGTGGCAGCAACATCAGGGCCTGGGCACCCCATGTTTCAGCATTTATTGATTGCCTGATTGCTTCCGAAGTTGAACATTCGGCAATGTTAAGTACCACAGGCACTTTATTTTGAACAACCTCCAAAGTTGATTTCAACAGGGTTTCTTTTTCATGATTGGTAAGTGTGCTTGCCTCGCCCAGCGAACCGGCTAATATAAGTCCGTTAACGCCAGCTTCCAATTGTGCAATAGTACACGTGCCCTGTAACTTAAGGTCGAGCTTATCCTTGTAGTCGAACTTGGTAGTGAGTGCAGGAAAAATTCCTTTCCATTTTATATCCGGCATATTTTTATTTCAAATGTAAATTGAAATTTTATACAGATTTAGTAATGTTTATCTATCAGTATCAGATACTACAGGTTTAAAAGAATAAAGATGCAATAGGATCATTTATTTTTTCATTAACTGTATTCGCTAATAAGCTTTGCAATAAGCGATGTTCAGCCGATTTGATGGCTGTTGGTTCCCCCGGGTATATAAAAAAGATACCGGCGCAATAATGAGACGAGGGTTTTGTGCGTAAGCTTAAGCCTTCATTTTTGGGCCAGCAAGGTGGGTATATATACTCTATAACATATCGTAACTATACAGCCAGAAGAAAATTAAATAAAAAAACTTCTGCAGGTTACTACAGAAGTTTTTAGAACCAGCGAACACAAATGTGAGCCGGGACTCTTTGGGATGTTTGTACTAAGAGATTTTTTTTCTCTTCACCAGAATAATTTATTCCTGGTTTCAGTGGTCAGTCATCCTAGGAATTGGTTTTATATAGCGGGTCTTAATTCACAGGATTGGTGGTTTCTTCATTATCTCCAAGTTCACATAGCTTGTTATAGCATCATCGTGAAATTAAGAGACATTTAGATTCTTTGGACGTTGGCTTTAACCGGATATTAGATTTAAAAAAACAGAAGCTGACTGATATTGGATTTAATTGGTTTTTTTTCGAACTTGGATAGGTTCTGAGCTTTTCCTGGATATTTGGATATTTTTTAGATTAATGCTTCAATAACATCAATCAACTTCTGGTACAAAGATATATCACATACAATCCTGTACAAGAGCGGTATTGCGCTTTTATAACGATACTGAATTTACTGTATCAATAGTAGATATCCGGGGTAAAATATGCAGAGGTTGAATTAATAATTAGTAATAACACCCTGAAATTGGTGAAACAAAAAACTATTACAGTAACATATTACGGCATAAAGGCAGCGCTGGTTTACGTTTGGAGACAATGGTAAATATACGTTTAACTATTTGGCAAGGCTTTGAATAATATCATATTTTGTAACGATATGAAAATTTCCACTTTCATCTTTACTTAATACAGCCCCATTCTCTTTTGAAATTAATTTACTTAATCGTTCTACAGGAGTATCAAAAGGTACAATAGGATAAGGCTTCTCCATAACAGATTCTATTTGCTGGCTCTTAATTTCAGGATTGGATATAATTTTATTGAACAAACCACTTTCACTTAGCGATCCTACTATTCCGTCTCCCTGCCCGGCTGAATCGGTCAGGCCGGCATTCATTACTGGAACATTCTCAATATCATATTTTTTCATTAAATCAATTGCATCACCTACTGTTTGCATAGGCTGAACAGTTACGAGAGGTTTAGTCCCACGTCCGCTTACCAGGTCTTTCAAAGTTTTTACATCTAAAAATCCTCTTTCCATCATCCACTGATCGTTATATACTTTGGCTACATACCTGCTTCCATGATCACAAAATATCACAACCACTACGTCATCCTTTTTTAACTGATCTTTTAGTTGAAGTAATCCCTGGATTACACTGCCTGCGCTGTAGCCTACAAATATGCCCTCTTCCCGGGAAATACGTCTTGCCATTACAGCGCCATCTTTATCTGTAACCAATTCAAATTTATCTATAAGGCTCATATCATAATTACCCGGTACAAAATCTTCTCCTATTCCTTCAGTAATATAGGGATGAACTTCATTCATATCCAGTTCCCCTGTTTCATGAAATTTTTTTAATAAAGAACCATAAACATCAATTGCCCATATTTTAATTTTTGGATTTTTTTCTTTTAAATATTTCGCCACTCCGGTAATCGTGCCTCCTGTTCCGGTAGCCACCACAAAATGAGTAATCTTACCTTCGGTTTGTTCCCAAATTTCAGGCCCCGTAGTTTCATAATGAGCCTGGCGGTTTGCCGGGTTATCATATTGATTCATGTGAAATGAATTAGGAATTTCTTTAGCCAGCCTTGCTGAAACTGAATAATAACTGCGCGGATCGTCAGGCTCTACATTTGTTGGACAAACAATTACTTCGGCTCCAACAGCTTTAAGAATATCAACTTTTTCTTTAGATTGTTTATCCGTGGTTGCAAAAACGCATTTGTAACCTTTTACGCATGCAGCAAGCGCTAAACCCATACCTGTATTGCCGGAAGTACCTTCAATGATGGTTCCTCCCGGTTTTAGTTTGCCTTCCTTTTCGGCCTCTTCAACCATTTTTAAAGCCATACGATCTTTAATAGAATTACCCGGATTGAAATATTCCACTTTTGCCAAAACAGTACAAGGCAAGCCTTTTGTTACTTTATTTAATTTAATTAGAGGTGTATTACCAATGGTTTCCAGAATGCTGTTTAGCCACATAAAAGATATTTACAATAAAGTTAGATAAACTGCAGATAGAATATTAGTGAAAGACGTTTAAAATTAAACCCATTTAGATCTTTTATGAAACAGCATTAATACAGAGCCAGTTATAGTTAACCATAAGCCTATGTCGGTAAGCTCTAATGCACTTTGCATATCACTGATGTTCATACCTAATACATTTGCTCCTTTTTGTTTTGAACCCATAATTAACAGGGTTATTAGAACTACCAACAATAAAAAGGGTAAAATTTTAAAAAAAATTGCTGCTCCGGAAGGTAAAAAACTGGAGATGCTATCAATTAAAATGAAAAGAGCACATAGCGGAAAAATCAATAGAACTAATTTCCCCAGGGTGTATTCCATTGTTATAATATTTAAGCCACTTGCCTTGTTTATATCCTGTATCCATGGCAGAAAAAAACCGGCCAATACCAGCAGTGATCCCCAAAAGCCTGGTGATCTGATAAAATCTGCCGGACGGTTTGAAAATGTGTATGCTTGCTTTTTACGTATAAGGTTTTTGTCGTTAGCTAAAGTGGGTACTGCAGTACCACAGAAAGTGCAAAACTTGCTTTCTACAGGGATGCTTTTACCACAATTGGAACAATATATCATATTTATTTTTTTTAAGATAAAAGTAAAGGTTTATGGCAATATACTATTGCAGTATACAATTATTATTATATCAAAATTATATGTGAATAAAGCATTTTTAATTCAACAAATAATATAAATATAAATTTAAATACCAATGGAATACATGGTTAATTATTAAAGACTTCCAACGCTTTTTTAATTAATGAATCCTGAGCATTGCTAACTTTAAATAATCCTTCATTTCTCCATATTTGTCTTGCAGTTAATAGTTTAATTTGTTTTGTAAGCGCTTGTTTTTCTTTTGTTCCAAATAAGGTAAAATTTACAGAATCTTTTGCTGCATAGTTGCTAAGATTTTTCCATGTTTCTTCGTCTATAGTATAATTCTTTTCAAAATCCAGCGGTGATTTATAAACTGAAAATTGAGATCTGTTTGAGAGGTAATTACGATATACAAAATCATATATAGTTCCTTTTACCATTGCTTTGTTTAGCTCCTCGTTATATCCGGCAGTATCCATAGCTACAAAAATATCTGGTGTTATACCTCCGCCACTATATACTGTTTTTCCATTTTTTGTTTTGAATGTCTTTCCGTTCAAGTGTTTAATAGAATCTGCAAAGAGCACTTCTCCGTGTGCAAACCTGCTATTAAGTTCATCTTTATAAGCCTGACTACCTTCACTATACGATTTTTGAATACTTCGCCCAAGCGGGGTATAATAGCGGGAGATGGTAAGCCTGATGCCAGAACCATCACTAAGCTCATATTGTTCCTGAACCAGCCCTTTGCCAAAAGTTCTTCTTCCAATAATGGTCGCCCTATCCCAATCTTGTAGCGCTCCTATTAATACTTCACTTGCTGAAGCTGTGCCATCATTAGCTAAAACAACAACTTCACCTTTTTCAAATATTCCTTCTCTTTTACATAGATATTCCTTTTTTTTAGAATGTTTTCCTTCAGTAAATGTGATGAGCTTATTACCACTTAAAAATTCATCGGCAATATCTGTTGCCTCCGTTAAAATACCGCCCCCGTTGTCCCTTAGATCAAGGATCATATTTTGCATTCCCTGGCTCTTTAGTTTTTCAGTGGCCTGCATAAATTCTTTATAGGTTGTTTCAGAAAATTTATTCAATCTTAAATAGCCTGTTTCATTATTTATCATGTAAGCTGCATCAAGGCTATACAGTGGAATCATTCCACGAACTATGGCAATTAATTTCTTTTCTCCGTTTCTTAATATATTTAATTTTACTTTGGTACCGCCACTACCACGTAAATAGCGCTTAATTTTTTCTGTAGTAATGTTTACGCCTGCAACAAGAGAATCTCCTACCTGTAAAATTTGATCGCCAAGATGTAAACCTGCCTTATCAGACGGGCCGCCCTTCAATACATTTAACACATGAATAGTATCGTTCAATACTTTATATTCTACACCTATTCCATAAAATTCGCCGGCAAGGTCTTCTTTTAACTGTTGTAATTGAGAGGCGGGAAGATATACTGAATGAGGATCCAACTGAGTTAAAATAACTTCAATCGCATTGTTAGCTATAGAGTCAATTTTTACATCATCCACATATTTACTTTCTATTAAGTTTATAACTTCCTGAACGGGCGTCCTTTTTTCAGTATAAAAAAAACCTTTGCCTGGCATGTTCTCTTTTATTCTATAACCGATAAACATTCCTGCTATCATAACAATACTTAAAAGCAATGGCAGCCATACCTGTAATTTTTTATTGTGCATACTCTCTCTTAATTAAACTATTTTTATTACCAATTATTTACAAATTTCACTAAATAAGATGAGATTAACATGACGGCTATAAAATTGATTGCTGATAGCGGATCCACCAAATCAGAATGGTGTCTTATAAGTGGAAATAAGAAACAAATGTTTTCTACGCAAGGCATGAGCCCCTATTTTATAAGCGGCAGTCAAATGCAGGATATTTTACTTAGAGAACTTAAGCCATTAATTAAAAAAATAAATATTGAAGAGGTATTTTATTACGGTACAGGATGTGCTAACCCGGATAATGTTATTATAGTAAAGAATGCTATAAAAAGCGTTTTTCCCAAAGCCAGAATAGAAGTTGATCATGATCTGATGGCTGCTGCAAAAGCACTTTGCGGAAATGAAAAAGGTATCGCATGTATTTTAGGTACAGGATCAAACTCATGTTATTATAATGGCAAAAAAATTGTAAAGAACAGTCCGGGTTTAGGGTATATTCTTGGGGATGAGGGAAGTGGCGCATATCTTGGTAAAAAAGTAATTCAATATTATTTGTATAATACTTTCGATGATGATCTTAGGTCAAGATTTGATGCCCGTTTTGTTACTAACAGTGTTGAAATATTAAATGCCATTTACAAGCAACCTCTGCCAAACCGGTATATGGCATCATTTGCTATTTTTTTAGCTGAGAACCGTGGCCATTATATGATAGAAAATATTATTGAAGATGGTTTGTTTGATTTCTTTTTTAATCATTTGTATAAATATGGTGAAAGCTGGACCGTACCTGTTCATTTTGTGGGAAGCATCGCTTTTGGTTTTAAAGATGTTTTGGCAGATTTGTGCGATACCTACCATTTACAGTTAGGTAAGGTGATAAAAAATCCTATGGAAGGCCTGGTAGAATATCATGCATCGAACCCTGTAAAGGCGAATAAAGCATAATGGTTCGACCAAATAAATTAATGTGAAAGTTTAAGCATAAGATTTATTATGTCGTTTAAAAGAATAAGTGAAAAGGCATCCCGCTACAGGCATTTGGAAAAAATGCCTGTGAATGAAATTCTTATTAATATAAACAAAGAAGATAGCAGGGTTGCAAAAGCAGTAAAAAAAAGAATTCCGCAAATTGAAGCATTAATACATGCTGTTACAGATAAAATGATGAGTGGCGGGCGGTTATTTTATATAGGTGCAGGCACCAGCGGAAGATTAGCAATTGTAGACGCAAGCGAATGTCCGCCAACCTATGGTGTGCCTGATGACCTGGTGATTGCTATTATTGCAGGTGGAAAAAAAGCAATTACCAGGGCTATAGAGTTTGCTGAAGATGATGAAGAACAGGGCTGGAAAGATTTACAGGAACACTCTGTTAGCAGTAAAGATGTAGTTATTGGAATTGCAGCAAGTGGAACTACACCTTATGTAATAGGTGCTTTACAAAATTGTACAAAGCATGGAATTATAACAGGCAGTATTTCCTGCAATCCTGATTCACCAATAAGTAAAGTTGCTCAATTTCCTGTTGAAATAGTGGTTGGTCCTGAATTTGTAACAGGCAGCACCCGGATGAAATGCGGAACTGCTCAAAAGCTGGTTTTAAATATGATCTCAACTACAGTCATGATTCAATTAGGCAGGGTAGAAGATAATATGATGGTTAATATGCAACTTACAAATGAAAAAATTGTAGACCGGGGAACCCACATGTTAATGGACAAATTGAATATCAAAGATTATAAATTAGCTAAAGAGATGCTTTTGAAATATGAAAGTGTAAACAAAGCAATTGCAGCCGGTAAAGCAAGCAGCTAAAATAATTTTTTATGTTTCGTTTTTTCTTTCAATAAATGTTGTTAGATTTATAAGGCAGGAAATTCTCAATTTATTAATTATTAAATAATCCTTTATGAAACACAAACTTTTATTTTCGGCTTTTTTTATTTCCTCTTCAGTTTTTTCCTTTGCGCAAAGTTCCAATAAAGCTTATGCCATTACGGGCCAGTCAAATGGAAATTTAAACTGGACTGATATTCGTGAAATTGATCTGTCTACAGGAAAAGTATCTAACACAATCTTTGAAACCGGTAAAACCAGATTTACATTAGCCGAAACATCCGGATTAAAAAAAGTTGCACAACCCGGCAATGCTGTTTTACCTAATGGTAATCCTGATGATTATTCACCCACTCAATCAATGGTAGCTGCAGCAGCTTTTGATAAAAAGCATAATAAACTTTTTTTTACGCCCATGAGAATTGGTGAATTACGCTGGATGGAACTTTCATCCAAAGCTGATAACGCCCGGTTCTTTACGGTGCAAACGCAACTTTTAAATACAGGAAATTTAAATGAAGAAGCGAACCATATTACAAGA
>MWVX01000583.1_pt1 | contig 11779 bp, 12 predicted proteins | sample 1047311 | NCBI WGS metagenome assembly MWVX01 (sample SAMN06349984, study PRJNA376086) | soil metagenome | isolation source: MtG-4 sample Antarctic (ecotone) soil | place: Antarctica | collected 2015-01-13
CCAAATGCCGGAGAAAAACCCGGAATCGGCGGATTTGGTTATCGGTGTCCGACAAATGCGGCGAAAACGTCGCCGACAGGTAGGCAGTTTATCAATGCTTACGGTTCGTTTTATCTTTGGGACGGCAATCAAAGGGGCATTTTTGACCGCGTGGCAACAAGTTATGTGAAAGGTTTAAAAGATTCCGGCGCGTGTGGAATTTATGCCGACGGCGCGGATTGGTTTGGCGAAGTTCATCCGCAATTGGGGCAAATCTATCTGGCGGAAATTGCGCGAACTGCGCCGAATTTGCGAATTCGCTCCGCTATTTCGGGTTCGCCGAATGCGCTTCACGTCCGCGATGTAGATTGGACGGATGTTTGGCAAATTCTGAATTCTCGTTCGCCGAAAGATTGGACTTTTAATTGGGGTTATCTAACGATGCAGGGCTGGCACGAACATCTTGGGGTTAGCGGAAGATTGGGTTGGGTGCCGCCGCCGCGGGCGGAAGATACGCCGGAAAATTATTTGCCGATGCTCGATGCGGCAGTCGCTACCGGCTCGTTCGTTACGATTCAAACATCGGGCGATGACGCATCTTTAACTTCGCCAAACTTTGCTTGGTTTAGAACGGCTTTGCGGGAAACGATTGACGCGGTTAAAGAAATTCGTGCCGGCGGAAGTGAAGGAATGCCCGTTACCCGCACGGCGCGTTATGATTTGACGCATTTCAGTAACGGCGTTTCAACCGTCGCGCTGTTTGATTCGATTATTCCGGCAGCCGCCGGCTCAAAACTCGATGCCCGAAGTTACGGCGTAAAAATTGATAAAGGAGAGGTTTGCCGCAACGAGAGAGCGGGTTGCTTTTATTTTAAAGGAACAGTGCGAATGCCCGCCGCTCCGAATTCACCGCGCTTAAATGACGGCGGAAGTTTTATCTTTGCGCCGGGCGATGTTTCCACCCGCACTAAAAATTTCACACTGGCGACTTGGGTAAAAGCGGAACAGGCAAATCCGACCGGCGGACTTTTTGAAAAAGGAACTTTCGGTTATGGGCTGTATCTCGCGGGCGGTGAAATCGGCGGACACACAACCGGCGCGGTGATGGGAAATTTCTATAACAATCCGTATTTCAGACTGGAAAATCCGCGGGCGTGGAATCATTTTGTTTATTCTTACAACGACCAAGACCGTCGCGTAAAGTCTTACTTAAATGGCAAACTCGTCCTTGATTTGCCATTCACCGGCTCACCGTCAGCCAAAGTTTTTGCCGATGCTCCGATTTTTGTCGGAACGACCGGCGACCCTTTCGCCAATTTTCGCGGCTGGCTCGACAGCGTAACGCTTTACAACCGCGTTATCAGCAAGACGGAAGCAACCGCGCTTTTTAAGGAAAATTCGACGGTGGGAAATCCGGTAATTTCGTGGAGCGCGGCAAATTCATCACCGTCAAAAGTCATTGACATCAAACTTGAGACGCAAAGAGTTGTCTATCTTGTACCGATGCTTGAAGGTTCACACCTTCCGTCAGGAAAAATCCGGCTTACATTCACCGGCTTTCGCGGAAAAGCGTCATCGGCAAAGATTCAAACCTCGATAAAGTTTCGTCGGACACAACCCGATTCCAACACGCTCGTCATTGAGTTGGATTCAACTGACGTTGGAGTTCGATTTAGCCGAATCGCCGTTAGTGCGCGTTAGTTCAGAGCAGAGAAATTTATTGACGGAAGTCTTTGAGTTGGTTTTCAATTTGTGTCAGTTTAGAGTTAGCGAAAATTATTTTCAAAAATAATTTGAGCAAAATTTAAGTGTCAAAACTTCCAAAAAAAATCATTAAACTTGCCGAAGTAGTAAAACAAAACGACGGACGTGCGATGCTCGTCGGCGGTTGTGTGCGCGATGAGTTGATGGGCGTTGCACCGAAAGACTGGGATTTGGAAATCTACGGAATTGAGCCACAGAAATTACGCGAAATTTTAGAGAGTTTCGGTAGAGTTGATGCGGTTGGCGAGGCGTTCACGGTTTATAAATTGGGGAATGATTTGGATGTTTCTCTGCCGCGTCGTGAAAAAAAAATCGGGCGCGGTCATCGTGGTTTTGTCGTCGAAGGAGACAAGGATATGTCGTTTGCAGAAGCGGCACGGCGGCGCGACTTTACAATAAACGCGATTTTGAAAGATGTTTTGACCGGCGAAATTATTGATATTTACGGCGGACAAGCCGACATTGAAAAAAAACTTATTCGCCGTGTTTCGAGTGAAACTTTTGCCGAAGATTCTTTGCGCGTGTTGCGGGCGGCGCAATTTGCGGCGCGGTTTGAATGTTTAATTGACCAAGAAACAATCGAACTTTGCCGACAAATTGATGTTTCCGATTTGCCGAAAGAACGCATTTGGGGCGAGTTTGAAAAATTACTTTTGAAGTCGGAAAAACCTTCTATCGGTTTGCAGTATTTTTATGAATTGAACATCGCCAATCAATTATTTCCCGAACTCGAAGCACTCGTCGGTGTTCCACAAGAGGAAGTTTGGCATCCGGAGGGAAATGTAGATGTTCATACGCTTTTGACGGTTGATAAAGCGCGGGAAATGATTGACGATTTGCCTTACGCGAAACAAATTGCGGTAATGCTCGGTGCGCTTTGCCACGACTTCGGCAAGCCGGCGACGACGCGCTTTTTCGATGGACGTTGGCGTTCCCACGCGCACGATGAAGCGGGCGTTACACCGACAATTTCATTTTTGGACAAACTCGGAATTTACACGATTGACGGTTTCGATGTCCGTCAACAGATTATTCAACTTGTCCGCTATCATCTCGCGCCCGGAATGTTTTATAAATCGAAACCCGGCGACGGCGCGTTTCGCCGCTTGGCGCGAAAGGTCGAGCCAGATTTGCTTTACCGTGTGGCAAAGGCGGATAATCTCGGACGTAACGCCGATTGGATTCCGCAAGAAAAACATTTTACCAGTGAAGCGCAAGATTGGTTTATCGAAAAAGCGCGTGAGTTGGAAGTCGAAACACGCGCCCCGAAACCGATTTTGATGGGCAGACATTTGATTGAATTAGGCTTGAAACCGTCCGCGCAATTTGGCGAAATCACCAAAGCCGTTTATGAAATGCAGCTCGACGGCAAAGTCGGGAATTTGGCGGAAGCGATTGCCGAAGCACGGACAATAATCGAAAATGAGTGATGAAGATGTTCAAAATTTGATTGCCGAGAATCTGAAACGTCCGCCGATGTTGGATACTGAAACCAGTTTGCTAACTGCGCGGAAAGTTTTTGAAATTGCTGAAAACAACAAAATCGAGAGTGCGTTGGTCGGCGGCGTGGCGATGTATCTTTACGGTTCAGACCGTTTGACCAAAGATATTGATTTTATCGCCAACCGACGATTGCCGTTGGAAGCGTTACGTTTTCTCAGTTTTGGCGGTGAAAGATATGCGATAAAAATCGGCGAAAAAACGATTGATGTTGATTGGATTGTCAGACGAGACAATTACAAAGATTTTTACAAACACGCCTTAGCCGATGCCGTAACTTTGTCAAACGGCGTGAAAATAGTTAGTGCCGAATGGCTGACGATTTTAAAGTATATCGCCGGACGCGGCAAAGATGATTTGGATGCGATTTGGCTTTTGCAGCAAAGCGGCTTAGTTAATCGCCGAAAAATCAAGCAGAATTTGATAAAAGTCGCGGGCGAAACCTTTGGTGATATTATTTTCCGCGAATTGGAAAAGCGATATTTTTATCTTGCCGACAATCAAACAGACGGCGACGAAAACGAATCTTACAAATCGTCGGGCGATTATCCCGAATATTAGAAATGCTCCTAGATATTACTCCGCTTAAAATCTCACGCGATTACCGCTATTTGTTTTTCGGGCAGCTAGTTTCGTTTTTCGGTTCGATGATGACTTTTGTCGTCGTGCCGATTCAAATGTATCAATTGACCGCGTCAAGTTTGATGGTTGGTCTTATCGGTGTTGCAGAATTTGTTCCGATGTTTGTTTTGGCGTTTGTCGGCGGCGCACTGGCGGACGCGGTTGACCGCCGACGGATGTTGCGGCTGACGGAAATCGGACAGACGATTGTAACGGCGATTCTTTTGGGAAATTCTTTACTGCCGCGCCCGCAGATTTGGGTTTTGTTTGTTTGCGTCGGGATTCACGCCGGGCTTTCGGGTCTTCAGCGTCCGTCGTTTGAAGCGTTGATTCCGCGCATTGTGCCGCTTGAATATATGTCGGCGGTTTCCGCGCTCAATTCTCTGCGCTACAATTTCGGCGCGATTTTGAGTCCGGTCATCGCCGGTTTGATTTTTGCGAGTTTTGGCGCGAGTGTCGCTTACGCAATTGATTTGATAACTTTTGCCGCGTCGTTGATTGCCGTCTGGCTGATTCGCGCCGTGCCGCCTGCGCCCGATGCCGACGAAGTGAGTTTTGAATCAATCAAAAAAGGCTTTCGCTATGCGATGAGCCGACAAGAATTGCTTGGAACTTATTTGATTGACATTAACGCCATGCTGTTCGGGATGCCGATTGCACTTTTTCCTGCGATTGCCGCGCTTTATGGCGGCGCGTCGGTCGGCTTTCTTTTTTCGGCAATTGCCATCGGCGCGTTGGTTGCGAGTCTGACTTCGGGTTGGGCGGGTAAAGTGAACCGACACGGTTTAGCAATAACTCTGGCGGCGGGTTTGTGGGGCGTGGCGATTATCTTTTTCGGTCTTTCAAATAATTTGTGGCTGGCACTTTTCTTTTTGGGCGCGGCGGGATTTTTCGATATGATTAGCGGGATTTTTCGGATGACGGTTTGGAATCAGACGATTCCGAATCGCTTTCGCGGACGGCTGGCAGGAATCGAAATGATAAGTTATCTGACCGGTCCGATGTTAGGAAATGCCGAAGCCGGAATTGTCGCGCACTTTTTCTCCGTCAAAACTTCGATAATCTCCGGCGGCGTTTTAACCATTCTCGGCACGATTGTTTTAGCGATTCTGCTGCCAAAATTCATCACTTACGACGGACGCGAAGGTATCAAACAGAAAGAACGCGAAGAAACGCAATGAGCGAATTGCACAGCAGCCTATTTAACGGGAAGCGCGGGATAAGAAACGATAGCCACAAAAAGGCACAAAAACCGCAAAAAAGATTTTTTTAAATAATCCTTTTTGTGAATTCTGTGCCTTTTTGTGGCTATTCTTTTTTTACTTTCCCTATTTCGCGCCTCAATATCTCGGCGGACGGTCATATTCTGTTTTGACGATTTTGTAGCATTCGCAAGTGAAGTCTTCAAGTCCCTTTCCGTCTATGATAGTGATACGCCCGCGTGAGTATTTGATATAACCGGCACTTTGCAGCGCAATCGCAGACATCGTAACGGTTGCCCGATTTGTGCCGAGCATAATAGCAAGAAACTCCTGCGTTAGTTGCAATTCATTAGTTTCCGCCCGGTCACGGCATAACAGCAGCCACCGCGACAATCTTTCTTCAACCGTATGCAAACGGTTGCACAGAGCCGTTTGACCAATCTGAGTTATCATCAAGCGCGTAAAGTGCAACAGCGAGTCGTGCAATACGCCGCCTCTTTTAAACTCTTCTCTGATACAGTCAGTTCTTATTCGTAATGCGTTGTTTGTATCTTGGACAAGGTGGTCGTTGAGCGTCGAATCGCTTCCCATCAGAACTTCCATGCCAATCATACCTTCCCGCCCGATAACGCCGATTTCGGCGGATTGACCTGCCGTTGTGGTGGCGACGACGGAAACCATCGCGTGGCTGAGAAAATAGACGTGCATTATCGGGTCTTCCGCCCGGTAGAGAAATTGACCGAGAAAAAGTTCCACCGGCTCTAAGTCGGGCAACAGTCGCTCATACTCTTCTTTGGGCAGAGCGTTCAAAATATGATTTTTGGTTGAAAGACGTGGTTCAGTCGAAAGATTAGAGTCTTCGGACATTGATTATCTCCTTAAGTTTCCGGTTTGCGTTTATGAATAAAGCAAACGGCACAAGGAAATGATTGTTAGCCATAACCCGATGTCGCGTGATGAATTCTCAAAAAAACAATTAAATTCGCAGAACGTATATAACACGATAACCGATTTACTAAATCAAATATCAAACATTACATACGGAAATGCGCCTTTAATATATGCCGTGATGGACTTCATCACTATTTGCGGATTCGGGTTTGGAAATTGATAAACTTTTATGCAAAAGCCGTTTAATCGTTTCCGCAAGTCTGTCAAGGTCATTTGGTTTAACCAGATATTCGGTTGCACCTGCCGCCATTGCTTGGTTGCGGTCAACCGGTCGTGCCATTCCGGTAAAGAACAAAATCGGCGTTTCCGCGTCAATTTTACGAATCTGCCGACACAGTTCGATACCCGACATCTCCGGTAATCGGTATTCAAAAAGGTAAAGGTCAAACTTTTCGTCTTCTATCATCTTCAATGCTTTATCGGCGGAATCTGCCCCGGCAAATTCATAGACGGGTTCGGCAAGATTAAGCATCAAGTCAAGCATTTCACGACAGTCTTCGTCATCTACACAAAGAATACGCGGTTTTGCAAGGAGCATATTTTTTACCTCACATACAAATTCTCTTACTGTTTGTAACCGAAAGTTGGTTGAAAAATGCAGGCTTAATAAGCAATATAAAAAGCCTGCACGGAGTTTCCAAGAAATTGGAAAAATTAGTAGTTGAGAAATTGTAACAAGGCGCAATTATTTTTGTCTGTTGTGTGTGCGACATACAAGAGTTTTTATTTGAGCTAATTTAATTATAAAGCCATCGAATGAAAACTGAGTGTCTTATCAAATTTTGCACTTTAGGTAATACGCTAATGTTACCACAATTCAATGGCGGAACAAGGGGAAAAGGATGAGCTTAAAATAAAACTCATCCTTATAATCTCGGAAGCAAGCAGAAGAACAATGCAGTCATCGGCTTATCAGACAAATCAGAGCATCGAATCTTTAACAATTCTCAAACGAATCGTTGAAGCCGATAAAACAGCCGTCGAAAACTGCATTGACACTTACGGAAATCTGGTTTGGGCAATGGCGAGAGAGCATACTGATTCGCTGGAAGAAGCGGAAATTGTTACGCGGAAAATCTTTCTCGACATCTGGCGATACGCCGGACGCTGCGGCTCAACCAAGTTTGACGAAACTGCTTTTATCATTCTCATTGCGCGTCGGCGATTGATTAAATATCTTTCCAATAATTCTTTTTAGAACCAACTCCGAAAATTCACTTTCCCAAAAACCTTGCAATTTGCTAAACTCTTCATTTGCGGGGTGAATTATGATTGAAACTGTAACGCAAGATAAATTTGTAATTGATAGTAACGGTAACAAAACGGCGGTTTTGCTTGAGATGGAGCGATATTTGGAGTTACTTGAGGCGAAAGAAGATTTAGAAGAAATTCGTTTGTTTGACTCGGCAAAGTTAGAAAATGATGAAGTTATTTCCTTTGATAGCGCAGTTGCCGAAATTGAAGCAAGCCGAAATTGAGTTATCAAATTTCAATTACGCGAAAATCACAAAAAGAACTTGCCAATTTACCGACTAAAGATTACGAAAGCGTCAAAACCGACATTAAAGATTTAGCAAGTTCACCGCGTCCGCAAGGTTGCAAAAAACTATCTGGACGCGAAGGTTGGCGAATCAAAGTCGGTGATTATCGTGTTATTTATGAAATTGACGACAAAGAAAAAATCGTAACTGTTTTGCACATCGGACATCGCCGAGAAATTTATAGATGAAAAAAATCACAGAAAGCTACAAACAGAAACTCGCCCAAGAAGAAGGCTATATTCTCAAACACGGCGCACCGCTTCGCATTGCGTTGTGCTATCCGAACACTTACTCAATCGGAATGGCAAATCTCGGTCTGCACACGATGTATGAACTCTTTAACAAAATTCCCGAAGTTTCCTGCGAAAGAGTTTTTCTGCCCGATGATTTTGAGCTAAAAGAATACGAAAAATCGCGGACACCGCTGCTTTCGTTGGAATCGCAAACGCCGATTAAAGATTTTGATGTCGTCGCGTTTTCTATTTCCTTTGAAACCGATTATCTGAATATGGCGCGAATGCTCCAACTCTCAAACATTCCCGTTTGGGCGAAAGACAGAAATCATTTTCATCCGCTAATCGTGATGGGCGGCGCGGCTTCGTTCTTAAATCCCGAACCGATTGCCGATTTTACCGACATCATCGCCGTCGGCGAAGGCGAAATTCTCGCCTTTCAACTCGTTGATGCGATTTTAGAACACGGCAATAAAGAAGATATTTTATTGAATCTCGCCAAAATCGGACGCGGTTTTTATATTCCGTCGCTTTATAATGTGATTTATAACGACGACGGCACGATTTTCGATTATCTGCCAAAAGAAAAAGGCGTGCCGCGAAGAGTCGGACGCGCACTCGCCGCCGCCAATCCGAAAGAAGGAACTTTGCGCCGCGCCATCAAACGCAACGAAACCGAAGTCGTTGATTTCCTGATGAGTCAAGACGTTTTCGCGCCGTCAACTTCCGTCTGGTCGCCGAAAGCCGAAATGGGCGATAGATTATTGGTTGAGATTTCACGCGGCTGTTCGCAAGGCTGCCGTTTTTGTTGGGCTGGTTACAATTATTATCCACCTCGTGTTGTTCCTGCACGAGATATTTTGGCAAAAGCGGCGGAATGGCGCGGCAAGACAAACAAAATCGGTCTGGTTTCAACCGCCGTTTGCGACCATCCGGAAATTTCCACAATTTTAAGCGAATTACGAAAAATGGATTATCGCATCTCGGTTTCGTCTTTGCGGCTTGACCAAATTTCCGAAGAATTGCTCGATGCGCTGGTCGAATCAAAAGACCAGCAAATCGCCGTCGCGCCCGAAACCGGTTCGGACAGACTGCGCCGCGTCATCAACAAAAATCTGACCAACGACGAAATCGTTGACATCTGCGGCGCGGTTTTTGACAGAGGAATGTTGACGGTCAAACTTTATCTGATGGTTGGATTGCCGACGGAAACTTACGAAGATTTGGAAGAAATGCTCGTCTTGGTTGAGCGCATTAAAGACCGAATGCTCGAAGCGGGAAAAAGATTCGGACGTGCCGGAAAAATTATTCCGTCTTTGAATGGTTTAGTTCCAAAACCGAACACGCCTTTTCAATGGGACGCGATTTGCGATGAAAAGGAATTGAAAACTCGTCTAAAATGGGTTTCTAAAAACTTAGCGAAAATTCCAAACGTCGAAGTCCGCGCAATGTCGGCGCGAATCGCGCACGAACAAGCGTTATTTTCTTCGGGCGATAGAACAATCGCCAAAGTCATTGAAGCGGCGGCGCGGCTAAACGGAAATCTCAAAGAAGCCTTGCGCGAAACAGGAATTGACGCGAGTTTTCACACTTCGCGCAATCGTAGCTATGACGAGTTTCTGCCGTGGTCAATCGTAGATTCGGGCTTGTCGTTTGAATTTCTGAAAACCGAACACGAAAAATCACAAGCCGCACTTTCTTCAAAACCGTGTCCGGCAGTGGAAAAATGCACAACTTGCGGAGTTTGTCCGACAACTTGGCTGGCTGACGCGCCACAAGGTTTGATTCAATTGCAAAGTTTGCGAAAACCAAACATGTTAGCCGTCGCTTAAAATTCTAGCGGCGGATCATTCACGTCGGCGAGCGAACCGTTGCGGTCTGCGCCGCGAATTACGCCTTTTTCGTCAACATAAAACGAGCGTCGTCCGGTTATTCCATATTGGTTTGGAACAGCCGTGATGAAAAATCTTGCTTGGCTAATTGGAGAACTGTTTGTCGTTACTACGGCAAAATGATAACCGCATCTGTCGCCTCGCGCCGTCGAAGAATCTACCAATCCATTTGAATGCAAGTCTTGTAAAGTTCCAAAATTTCCTGTTCCAATTGTTGCCTGATAAGTAATTTCCGCACTGTGAATTGTTCGGAGAGATTGAATTGCCGCCGTTTCGTTGTTGCCGCAAATCATAATAATTGGATCATTCACCGTTGCGACCGCGCCGTTTTTGTCCGCGCCGCGAATCTCGCCGAAGGTGTCAATATAAAATGACCGCCGACCGGTTCTCGGATACATTCTCGGTGTTACCGTTACCGTAAAAAAAGCCGGATTGTTTGGCGAAGTGTTCGTTGCCGTTAGCGAAAAAGAATATCCGTATTTTTCGCCGCTGCTGACAACTTGGTCAATAAATTCCAAATCAGCTAATTCCCTAAGAGTTACCGCAAAATTCCCATTTCCGGTAGTAGATTGATAAGTTATCTGTGCGCCGTGAATTTGCCGCAAAGCATTATAAACTAATGTTTCGTTGGTTCTCGCCCTCAAATTTTGCGGAATTGCGCTTTGAATTTGCGGTTCATTTTTGGTTTGTTCAAACGATGGCATTGCAAAAACGCTGAATGCAATCAAACCAATCACCAATCGCCCGAAGATTTGTTTGGTCATATATTTTGACGTGGTTCTGTCTATTTCAACAAAAATCCCGTCGGCGTGGCTGTATTGTCAAACTCATAGTTATAGGTGTAAAGTCCCAAAGGCAGCATTTCTACTTGTCTTGAATAAGCGACACGCGCTTGAACAACCGATTTCACCTGCTTGACTTCGACAAAAGCATCTGCCGGCACATTACTCTGCGCGGCGGCTCTTAATATTCTTGCCTTTGTTGTTTCAATCGGCTTGCCGCCGTTGGGCAACGCCAAACCTTGCACGACCGCCGTTTGCATTTCCTGCTTAAAACTTTCGCCGTCGTATGCCACCGGAATATAATTATAACCCGCGTGGGCAAGCAGAAATAAAATCACCAAAACAGCGGCAAGTTTTACGCCAGCACCACCGCGTTCAGTTTGCCAATCTTTCTTTATTTTGTTTTTCATTCTTTTTAACTCCTTTCTTTCAGAAGCCAAATATCTAGGATTTTTTCAAAACCGTTGTGAGAGATTTTTGTAAAATTTTTGCGGGAATGTCTTTACTTTCGACAATTTTAGGCTTGCCGATTTTTTCTAACAATATCCATTTGAGAGAATCGCCGGTTGATTTTTTGTCAAACTCAAAGGCTTCGATTATTTTTTCGATGTTGATATTTTCGGTTGTCGGCAATTTCCCGACTAATCCGACAACATCGTTCAACAATTGTAACTCATCTTTGGCAAAAATACCAACATTTTTTGCAATTTCTCCGGCGGCTAAAATTCCGTAGCCGACGGCTTCGCCGTGTTTGAAGGTTTTGTAATTTGTAACTTTCTCAAGCGCGTGTCCAACCGTATGACCAAAGTTTAGGATTTTACGCGATTTAGCGTCATTTCTTGTCGCGCTTTCGCGTTCATCCTGCATCACGACATCGGCTTTGAAAGCGATTTGCGCGGCAAGAAGTGTTTGCAGGTTTTCGAGGAAAGTTTTATCGGAAAAATGTTTCTTAAAATTATTTGGCGGATAATTTCTCAAAAATTCGGCGGTTTGGTCAAAAAGTGGGCGACTTGCGATTGCGCCTTGTTTGACGGCTTCACAAAATCCGGCGGTTAATTCGCGGCGCGGCAAAGTTCGCAAAGTTTCGATGTCAACCAAAACGCCGTTCGGCTGATAAAACGCGCCGATAAGATTTTTGCCGAATTCCGTATTGACCGCAGTTTTGCCGCCGACGGAAGAATCAATCATCGCCAGAAGAGTTGTCGGAATCTGCAAAAAGGAAACGCCGCGCAGATAAACAGCCGCCGCAAAACCCGCCAAATCGCCGACGGGATTTTTGTTGAAATAGACAGAACCACGTCAAAATATATGACC
>MWVX01000584.1_pt1 | contig 11778 bp, 11 predicted proteins | sample 1047311 | NCBI WGS metagenome assembly MWVX01 (sample SAMN06349984, study PRJNA376086) | soil metagenome | isolation source: MtG-4 sample Antarctic (ecotone) soil | place: Antarctica | collected 2015-01-13
ACCTAATATGACCAATCGCTTGCTCATCTCCTAACTATTGTCTCGTCTATTTTGCTGTAAAGAGACTAACCCAAAATATTTCATCAAGCTTTGTCCTAACATCTTAGCTAAATTCAAATTGTACATTTTTACAAAAAGTACGGTGTGGTTTTTCATCTGCATTGTAATTTTTGATTTTATATCTAATCTTCGTTTTCACAGGCTAATCCGGCCGGTGGTTTTTCAACAATAATTTTTTAATCTCATCCGCCCTTCGGGCACCTTCTCCAAAATAGAAGGAAACTTAGCTCTATCTCAATTTTAATGTTACTATCGACATGATAACACACAATAAAGTCACTATCCAAAATCGTGTTGCAATTTTGGATTCGTGATAGCCTAATTTTTGATAATGATGGTGCAGCGGGCTCATTAAAAAAACACGCCTTCCCGTACCATACTTTCTTTTCGTGTATTTGAAATAACCGACCTGTATCATTACACTTAAATTCTCTACTAAAAAGACCCCGCAAAAAATAGGTATCAATAATTCTTTGTGCACTATTATGGCAAGGGCGGCTATAATTCCGCCAAGCATTAAACTCCCCGTATCACCCATGAAAACCTGTGCCGGGTAAGAATTGTACCATAAAAATCCAACACAGGCACCCACCATTGCTCCAATGAAAATGGAGAGTTCCCCGAGGTTGGGTATATACATTATATTTAAATAATCTGCAAACAACAGGCTTCCACTTGCATACGCAAACACCCCCAGACAAATACCGATTATAGCGGAAGTACCTGTTGCTAAACCATCCAAACCATCTGTTATATTAGAACCGTTGGAAACGGCAGTAATAATAAAAATGACTATCAGTATATATAATAGCCAGGTATAGTCTCTTAAGGATGCAGGCAATAACTTGGAGTAATTAAATTCATGGGTTTTTACAAATGGAATGGTAGTAATAGGTTCTTTTGCTTCAACAAAATATTTCATTTTTCCATTAAATTCTCTTGCAAAAACAGTGGAATCTCCCGTTTTTGGTATGCCCTGGTATTCACGCCATGTTTTTACGTTATCATTAAAATAAAGTGTAGCGCCAATAATAACTCCCAATACCACTTGTCCAAATATTTTAAACTTTCCGGCTAATCCATCCGCATCTCCTTTGTTGTATTTCTCTCCTTTTTCCTGTGCTAATTTCCTTGCACGAATCTTCAAATAATCATCAATAAATCCAATTACACCTAACCAAATTGTGCTTAATATCATCAACCGTATATACACTTTCCCCAGGTTAGCCAATAACAAGGTTGGAATTAAAATTGCCAGTATTATAATAATGCCACCCATAGTTGGGGTACCTTTTTTACTTTGCTCACCTGCTAATCCAAGATCGCGAACAGATTCACCAATTTGTTTGTGTTTTAGAATATTGATAATTTTTTTTCCAATCAGTGTAGAAACAAGCAAAGACAACAAAACCGCCAGCAGCACCCTGAATGTAATAAAACCGAACAACGCACTTCCCGGGAAGCGTATTTCTTCAGTTTTAAACCATTCAAATAAGTGATACAACATGTTCTATTTCAGATTTACGATTTTAGATTTCAGATTTATGTTACAAGCTTTTTACTACTATGATCTTTTGTTGCGTCGCACTCTTGTACTATTGTAATTCTATTCTGCCGGTATTTCGTTTATAGATCATAGGCAACCTCCAAACTATCATCTATCAACTGTCAACTATCAACTGTCAACTGCCATCTATCAACTCTCACTTCCCTAGCAATTCAAACATTTCTTTCAGCACTTTTTTATCATCAAAAGAGTGTTTAACTCCGTTGATCTCCTGGTATTTTTCATGCCCCTTGCCCGCAATTAAAAGAATGTCTTTGGGTTGTGCCATAATTACTGCTGTTTTTATTGCTTGTTTACGGTCAGGCATGGAAACATATTTTTTTTTTGCCGACGTGTTTAAGCCCGCTTCCATATCTGCCAAAATTTGCATGGGATCTTCTGACCGCGGGTTATCGCTGGTGAATATTACTTTATCACTATGTTTACAAACTACTTCTGCCATGACTGGTCTTTTCGTTTTATCTCTGTCACCGCCACAGCCAACTACAGTAATTACCTGCTCTTCGCCTTTTTTTAATTTTTTTATAGTGCCTAATACATTTATCAATGCATCAGGAGTATGTGCATAATCAACAATACCGATAATGTTTTCCCTGGGAGAAATTGTGTAATCAAATCGCCCCTCTGCACTAGTAGTGTCACTTAATTTTTGTAAAATGTGTTGCTTGTTTTCTCCCAGGCAAATAGCGGCTCCATATACGGCCAATAAATTATACGCATTAAACTCGCCTATCAACCTGAAATGTACTTCCTGGTCATTTACAAGCATGACCAAACCAGTCAGGCTATTTTCTAATATCTTTCCTTTGAAATCAGCTAAGGTTTTCAACCCGTAGCTAAATTTGTTTGCGCCTGTGTTTTGCAACATCACCATTCCTCTTTTATCATCTACATTTGTAATGGCAAAAGCGGAAGAAGTCAACTTGTCGAAAAAGCCTTTTTTAGCTTTGATATATTCGTCAAATGTTTTATGATAATCTAAATGATCGTGTGTGATATTGCTGAAAAGCCCGCCGGCAAATTGCAAACCGGCTATACGTTGCTGATGTACGGCATGAGAGCTTACTTCCATAAATACATGACTGCAACCCTCTTTATGCATTTGCTCCAACAATGCATTTAAACTTATAGCATCGGGAGTAGTATGCGTAGAGGGAATTACCTTTCCGGCAATAAGATTTTCTACTGTACTTACCAAACCACATGTATGACCTAAGCTGCTAAATAATTTATATAAAAGTGTAGCAATGGTAGTTTTGCCATTTGTACCTGTTACACCAACCAGCTTGAATTTAGCAGAAGGCTGATCATAAAAATTATGCGCTATCAAGCCTGCTGCCTCTGCGCTATTTGCTGTTTGAACATACGTAATGTCTTCATGTTTTTCAAGGGGTAATATCTCACATACAATTGCAAGTGCACCCTGTTCTATAGCCTTTTGTACAAAATGATGGCCATCAGATGTCGAGCCTTTTACGGCAACAAATAAACTACCAGGCACCACTTGCCGCGAATCAATTTGCACATTTGCTATAACAACATCAGTATTACCTGTTACTGCTGTTATGGGCACCTTATATAATATTTCCGATAGTTTTTTCAATTAATTTAATAATAGTGTTATCCTTTGATCTTTATTAATGGAAGCTCCTGGGAGCACGTCCTGCATCAGCACTTTTCCTCTTCCCTGTACTGTAACTTTTAAATTCATATTTTCCAGTACATAAAGTGCATCACGTAATGTCATATAACGCACATCAGGCATCTTTTTTTTACTAACAACATTTGACCTGACTACTGTTTTACTGTTATTAGCATTAATAAATCCCCATATTCTATTTTGTGCCGAATCTGTGTATTGCATATCTAAAGCACCAAATACTTTTTTTACTTCTGTAATTTTTCCGGCATAGATGTGTGGCAAACTGTCTGCAACAAAATCCAGGGGCACTAATCTTTTCTTTCGCACATACATAGCATATATTTTATTAGCCACTTCTTTAAATACCGGAGCAGCCAATTGTCCGCCATAGTGCAAGGGAGCATGTGGTTTTGTTTTTATTACAACAATGCAAGTGTATTCTGGTTGATCTGCGGGAAAATACCCAACAAATGATGCCTGGTAAACACCATCATGATATTTTACTTTGCCACCTGCAACATGTGCTGTACCTGTTTTTCCTGCAACAGGAAAAGTTGAACCGGCAAATACAGCTTTCGCAGTTCCTTCTGTCACCACTGCTTCCATACATTGACGTGCTGCCGTTACTACTGATGATTTACAAATATTTTTATCGAGTACGACCGGGGCAAATTCTTCAATCACCACACCATTATTTTTGATGCTGTTCACTAAATAAGGTTTCATGAGTTCACCATCATTTGCAATGGCATTATAAAGCATCAGTGTGTGTAGTGGGCTTACTTCGATGGCGTAACCAAAACTCATGGTAAGCATGGCATGCAAACCTTCTTTATTTTTTTTCCAGCGGGGCAATACAGGTAGTTCTTCTCCAATCAATCCAACACCCGTTCTTTTATCCAATTGGAACTTGTGCAGATACTTTTTAAATGCATCTGGGTTATTGGCAAAAGCTTTATGAGCCAATTTGCTCATTCCCACATTTGAGCTATGTGCAAAACACTCCTTTACAGTCAGGACAGGTTTTGGAGAACGTTCTGCATCTGTTACATTCCGAACACCCACATATTGATGGCCCGCTGATCCGACATGTACTAAATCATCTACCTTACTGCTACCTGCATCTAATACAGCAAGCAAGGTGGCTAATTTTATAGTTGAACCCGGCTCTGTAGTTTGTAAAGCGTAATTAAGGTTTTCATCATAAGTTCCATTTTTACCGGCACCCAAATTGGCGATAGCTTTGATCTTGCCGGTTTTTGTTTCCATCACAATACAGGTTCCATATTGCGACTCGCTTTGAACTACCATTTTCATCAAAGCATTTTCAGCAATGTCCTGCATTGTAACATCAAGTGTAGTGATCACATCTTTCCCATTTTCGGGATCTATTTCGTATCCTTCTACCGGCACGTAAGCGCCTCCTGTAATAAAACGAACCAAACGTGTCCCTTTCGTCCCTTTTAATAAAGTATCATAGGTTCTTTCAAGGCCTACATTTTGTGCATTTTCTCTCGATAAACCAATAGTTCTTCTTGCAAGCAAACCAAAAGGATTCAGGCGCCTTGGTTTTACTTCTACAATAACGCCGCTTTTATTTCTGCCCAATCTTGCAAGAGGAAATTCTCTGAACACTTTATATTGCTCAAATGAAATGCCTTTTTTAAGCAGGTAATAACGATCCTTTTTGTTATAGGCAAGCTTTAAATTTTTTTTATATGTTGCTTTTGATTTATCCCTAAAATAATTGGAGAGTGCATAAGAAAAAGAATCAATATTCTCTATAAAACGTTTGCCGCTTTTATCCCTTAAACCTTCTGCTGCAAAATCAATATAAATATCAAAAAAAGGAATAGATGTACTTAACATCTGGCCATCTTCGCTATATATAGTTCCCCGCTCTGCTTCGAGAGGAACAATTTTCTGATGCATACTATCACTCATGCTACGCCAGTGATCTCCCTGAAATTTTTGAATATAGAAAGCCCGGCCTAATACTATAAAACTTAATAGTACAATACCGATGAAACTCAGGTAAACTCTCCACAGTATGTCGCGTTTTATTTCCAATGCAGTTTATTTTGGTTTTTTAAGTTGATATTTTTAATAATTATTTGTTTTACTGTCCACTGATAATACAACCGGTGATTCGATTAATTCTTTTAACTGCAGTGGTTCAACGGCTTTAAGTAATTCACTTTGTTTGCTTCTGAATAATGCTTCACCTTTTACGTTTTTGTATTCGTACTGTAGTTCTTTTAATTCTTTGGTTGTTTTTACTATATCGCGGCTTAGTTTATCAGCATTATGTCCATTATATATATAAACAACAGCTAACAAAGCGAGGAAAAGAAAGAATGGCATTTGCCTGACTATCGACTGATAATTAAGCAGACGTTTCCAGCGAAAACGCAGGCCCTTCAGATTTTTTACAGTTGGCTCCATACTACTGATGTAGGTTTATAATGGTTATCAAAGGATATTATAATTTAACCGTGGTGGTTCATACTTTTTCGGCCACACGTAACCTGGCGCTGCGTGCCCTCGAATTCCTTCCGATCTCTTCTTCTGTTGCTTCTATTGGTTTTTTATTGATTGCTTTCAAAGGATTGGATATTTTATCCATCACAAATGGATTCTCTTCTTTTACCTTAAAAGTTCCTTCTCTAAAAAACATTTTAACGATCCTGTCTTCTAATGAATGAAAAGTAATCACGGCTATTCTCCCACCCTTTTTTAATAATTGCGGCACTTGTTCTAACATTTCTTTTAATGCGCCAAACTCATCATTCACTTCAATACGTAATGCCTGGAAAACCTGGGCAAAATACTTATGGGGGTTACCTTTTACAACACTGCTCACTGCTTCTTTAAAGCCATTTGTGGTTAACAATGACGTTGTTTTTCTAACCTCAACTATTGTTCTTGCCAGTGTTTTAGAATTAGTGACCTCCCCATATTGTTCAAATATCTTATGCAGCTCAGTTTCTGAATAATCATTCAAAACATTTACTGCAGTCAGTGATTGGCGCCGATCCATTCGCATATCCAGTTTAGCATCGAAGCGTGTAGAAAAACCTCTATCTCTTTCATCAAATTGGTGGCTGCTTACGCCTAAATCGGCCAAAATCCCGTCAACTTCCCTAATTCCATGCAATTGCAAAAAGCGTTTGATATGGCGAAAATTGTGTGGAATAAATAATAGCTTATCATCATTTGGAAGATTTTGCCTGGCGGCTTCATCCTGGTCAAAAGCCACTACGCGTCCGGCACCAGTAAGCTTTTCTAAAATAGCCTTACTATGTCCCCCACCCCCAAAAGTGCAATCCACATAAATTCCACCAGTTTTTACATCTAAGAGCTCAAGGGTTTCTTCTATTAAAACAGGAACATGATAACTATATTCTTCTGTTTTGAGCATTAGATGGCATTGCCTTTTACCATTACTGATTGTGCCAATTTACTAAAGTCTTCAGGTGAATATGATTCAAAGAACTGTTGGTGTTTTTGTTTATCCCAAATTTCAATTTTATTAACTGCTGCAGCCAAAACGATATCTCTTCCTAAACCCGCATGCTCTTTCAGATTAGGTGGAATTAAAATTCTACCAGCCACATCAATTTCAATGTTTGTAGCTCCATTTAAAAAATATCTTCTAAATTCCCTTACCTGTGGATCAAAATCATTTAATATGCTTATTTGATCATAAAGGGGTTTCCAGCTTTGGGCGGGATATAGTGTCAAGCACTTTTCAAAACCCCTGTTGATAACAAAAGATGTAGTTTCGCCTTCAGGCAATTGACGTTTTAAGCCGGCCGGTAAAAGGAATCTTCCTTTTACATCTATGGTCGCCTCAAACTCGCCCAGAAAGCTTATCATTATCAATTAATTAGGTAGAAAGAGAAAATACTAACACAAAATAACACTTTTTACCACTTTAGAAATAAATTTTGGATATAATCTTTTATCCACACGGTGATCAATGCTAAAACACTTGATATTAATGAGTTTCGTCATAATAAAAATTTCATACAACCCTTTGATGTGAATGAGCGGTGGATAAACCAATTTTTTATGTGGATTACTTTAATTTAGATTTTTGCATGAAGGAATTTTCTGAAATTTTATTAGATGATTTTGAATACGAGTTATCCCAGTCTGTTATTGCAGATTTTCCACTGGCAGAAAGAGATTCATCCAAACTTTTAATTTATCAGAACGGGAATATTAAGGATGATCTATTCTTACATCTCTCATTTTATTTGCCTCAACGCTCCACCCTTATTCTAAATAATACACGGGTTATAGAAGCAAGAATTCTTTTCCAAAAAGCAACAGGTGGTGTAATAGAAATTTTTTGTTTAGAACCATTTGATCCAGATAATATTTCTTCAGCAATGTTTCAAACACAAAAAATCCGTTGGAAATGTTTTATTGGTGGTGCATCTAAATGGAGGCCTAAAGAATTATTATTAAAAACTTTTATCATTCAAAATGTTTTTGTTGAATTGAAAGCCAGGTATATTGAAAAGCATATAGATCATTTTATTATTGAATTTGAATGGGACAGTTTTCACACATTTGCGGAAGTATTAAAAACGGCTGGAGAAATTCCATTGCCTCCCTATATTAAAAGGAAAGCAATTGAAAAGGATGCTATCACTTACCAAACAATATTTGCAGAAAAAAAAGGTTCTGTTGCTGCCCCTACAGCTGCCCTGCATTTCACAAACGGTGTATTCATTACATTAAATGAAAAAAATATTTACACCTCATACGTAACATTACATGTTGGAGCCGGCACTTTTAAACCAATTAAAACACCGGACATTGCTAGCCACAAGATGCATGCAGAAAATTTTTCTGTTACTGCAACAAACTTGAATAAAATATTAACTGCTGAACCTATTGTTGCCGGGGGCACAACGTCTTTACGTACTTTAGAAAGTTTACACTGGTTGGGAGTAAAGCTTATCAAAAATAATTTTTTTGACAATACGCTCCAGCAATGGGAAGCATACGATTTACAAAATTCGGTTATAAAGTTTAAGGAAAGTTTGCAGGCACTACAGCAATACATGCAGAAAAAAAAGAAAGACGAGCTGTTTTGCAGAACCAGTTTATTGATTGTGCCTGGGTATCAATTTAAGTCTGCCGATGCGCTAATCACTAATTTTCATCAACCTCGTTCAACTCTATTATTATTAGTGGCTGCTTTTATTGGCAAAGATTGGATAAAAGTATACGATCATGCACTAAAAAATAATTACCGGTTTTTGAGTTATGGAGACAGTAGTTTATTATGGCGAAAAGATTAGGTTTTTTTTAAAAACACTTCAATAATAAAAACACTCCCCTTTCCTAATGTGCTCTCTGCTTTTATAATGCCGCCATGGGCTTCAACAATATCCTCTACATAACTTAACCCAAGACCAAAGCCTTTTACATTGTGCACATTGCCGGTGTGTGCACGGTAAAATTTTTCAAAGATGCGTTTCAATGTTTCACGGCTCATACCTATACCATTGTCCTCGATGCGGATAATAAATTTTTTAGGAGTCGAGGAAGTAAAAATGCAAATTTTTGGTGCTACATTTTCTTTTGAATATTTAACGCCATTATCCATTAAATTATTAATGAGGTTAGAGAAATGTACTTCATCTGCTTCAATTAAATCATTTTCTGCATTAAGATATAATTCAATGCCCCCTCCTTTTTCCTGCAGGCGAAGCATAAAATTATCTACCACATCTTGTATACCCTCGTGAGCATTTAAGGGTTTTAAATTCAATTGAATTTCCTGGCGGTCCATAAGGGCAGATTTTAAAATAGTTTCCACCTGCCGGTTCATTCGTTGATTTTCTTCTTTTATAATATCGCTGAAGTAAGTCATTTTTTGCTGATCACTTCTTACTTTATCATTTCGTAAAGCATCCACTGCCAATGAAATAGTTGCAATAGGTGTTTTAAACTCGTGCGTCATATTATTAATAAAATCATTTTTTATTTCACTCATTTTTTTCTGTCGCAGCATGGTACGGATTGTCAGGAAAAAGGCAGTAAAAATGATGAGTGTGAAAAGACCGCCCATTATAATTCTCAGGCGAAGACTTTTAAAAACTATATGCTGAACGTTTGGGACTATTATAATTAGCCATTCATTGGCTATCAGGTTTTCAATTTCCGATCCGCTGGGGGGCGTAACGGGATGATAATAAGGAAAATGATTTATGGTATCTTCAAACCAGGCTTCAAAATTAGCCGTCCTTCGTTCCATTGAAGAAATACCATTTGTACGCGTTTCCAAACCAAACTCAAATGGAATATCCTCCATCTTTTGATTAACAAATGCAAGCCTTATTTTATCATACAATTCTTTAGTTGTAAATCGCTGCGATATGCTGTAAGGTCTATTATACTCAAGCATAAAACCATCTTCCAAAGATGAAAAAGGTTTAAGGCCCGATGCGGATGACGCCCCTTTGTATTGTCCGAGTTCAGTAGCTACGGCAATAGTAACATCAGCCACTTTCTGTTTTACCTGGTCTTCTTTTAGTAGTAGCATATTCTTAAGCCAGGATATTTGTATAACAACTACACCAATCAACGAAAGAGTAATTAAAGCAATAATGATGGGGAAAATTTTTTTCACGAAGTATGAAATATTTAAAAAATACGCCTTTACAAAAATATTGCGCCAAGCTACATTTAAGCTGGCATAAGTTTATTATTATAAATTTTAACAGCTTTTATTTTATTGCTAACGCTTACTTTTAAGTATGGTAGAACCGGCACCAGGTGTATTGTTAATTGCCGATCCTTTTCTAAAGGATCCTAACTTTATGCGGACAGTAGTATTTCTTACTGAGCACCGCGAAGATGGCACCATAGGTTTTGTGCTAAATCGCCAGTACGAAAACACACTGGACGAACTATTACCAGAAATAGAAGGACATAAATTGCCTGTTTATTATGGCGGGCCTGTACAAATGAATACAATACATTTTTTGCATCGCTATCCGGAAGAAGTTCCCGGAGGTATAGAAATAATGAAAGGGATTTATTGGGGAGGCGATTTTGAAAGGGTAATTGAGCTCATAAACAGTGGAAAACTTAACACTGAACGCATTCGTTTTTACATAGGCTATTCAGGATGGAGCACCGGCCAGTTAGATATCGAGATGGCTGAAAAAACATGGCTTACCGTACAAGCTACGAGGAGATTAATTTTTCATGCTCAGGCAGAGGAAATCTGGAAAGACTCTCTACGACATATGGGCGGGGATTTTGAAATGATGGTGAACTTTCCTATTGATCCGCAGTTGAATTAAAGGCCCCCTGTCCCCCGGTGGGGGAACTTAGGTCTTTGTTTTTCTTCTTCTTTTCAACAAGTCTTTATAAGAGAAAGTGATGATTATTTCATTTCATCATCTACATTACTTAATAAGAATTTTTTTAGCTGCAACTTACAATTATCTCATTAGAACCAAAGTTTCTAAATATCATGCAACACTTATAATGCTGATAACTATTACTTAAGTATATATTCAATATTTAGCTGTATTTGAAAAATAAATAGATATTAGGATCTGAGTAAGAGCCATTGTTTGGGTTGTTTTTTCTTGTGTCATTTATTAACTACATAGTCATCAACTATATATTAAAGAACTGATCAAAAAAATAAAGTATGTGACACCTAAGTTCCCCAACCGGGGGACAGGGGGCTACTCCACCGCCCTCGCACCTTCTACCAGCACCGTTACTTTATTATTCAGCACTTCAACAAAACCGCCGGTGATATCATAATGAGCGGAATGATTTTGTTTATCACGCAACACCTTTACACGTCCTGCTTTCAGCGCAGACACTAATGGCGCATGTTTGTCAAGCACTTCAAATGAGCCAGTGATGCCGGGCATCTGCACGCCATATACTTCGCCACTAAATAATTTACGTTCCGGAGTTAATATTTCTAAAGTCATGCCCCTGTCCCCTAAAGGGGAACTTAGATTTAAAGATGTTGATAATATTGTTACAGTACAAGTGTGTGCCCATCGGAAACTCAGGGTAAACTTGCAACAAGAGCTTAATAGACATTCTATTGCTGATAATTCAATTAAAAAACAAATGGTAAAGAACTAATTGAACTAAGAAAGTATTACCACCTAAGTCCCCCACCGGGGGACAGGGGGCCTCTACCCCTGCGCCTGCGCCAGCATCTTTTTGCCTTTCTCAATTGCATCATCAATAGAACCTACCAGGTTAAAAGCCGCTTCAGGATATTCATCTACCTCCCCATCCATGATCATATTGAATCCACGGATCGTTTCTTCGATCGGTACCAGCACTCCTTTTAAACCAGTAAAGGCTTCTGCAACGTGGAAAGGTTGTGATAAGAAACGCTGAACTCTACGTGCACGGCTTACTGTTAATTTATCTTCATCACTTAATTCATCCAAACCAAGAATGGCGATAATATCCTGTAATTCTTTATAACGCTGCAGAGTCA
>MWVX01000585.1_pt1 | contig 11776 bp, 11 predicted proteins | sample 1047311 | NCBI WGS metagenome assembly MWVX01 (sample SAMN06349984, study PRJNA376086) | soil metagenome | isolation source: MtG-4 sample Antarctic (ecotone) soil | place: Antarctica | collected 2015-01-13
ACACGGTATTGACGTAACAGTGATTCTCCAGGGGTCGGATGGAAAACGGCTTTATCAAATGGATCGTCCCGCGAGCACTGAGGGTGAGGAAACGCTTCCCTGGGTGACAAAAGAAATTGGCCCGTATCAAGTGGTCGTGCGCTCGCTTGATTCGCAGGCGAAGGCCGGGCGCTATGAGATCAGAATTGATGAATTACGGCCGGCGTCCGCGCAGGATGAGAGTCGCAGCGCTGGCGAAAGAGCGATGGTCGAAGGCGAGCGGTTGTTTAGCCAGCAGAAGGCTGACACCTCGCGTCAAGCGCTCGCCTTTTTTGAGGAAGCGGTGAAATCTTTCCGCGCCGCGGGCGACCGTAAGCTGGAAGCTCAAGCGCTTCACAGTCTCGGCGAGGTTTATGCAGCTCTGGGCGAAGCGAAGCAGGCTCTGGAACTGTTCACTCAAACAATGCCCTTGTGGCGGGATGCCAACGACCGGGCTGGAGAAGCCCAAACCCTTCACGACCTGGGCGCCATTAACTTCTTCCTCGGGGACTTCAGAAGAGCGCTGGAATATCTTCAGCAGGCGCTGCCCATCTGGCGCGAACTTCATAAAGTTACCGAAGAAACGGCAACGCTGAATGGTATAGGCGTAGCATATCGGAACTTGTCTGAGTATCAGCAGGCCGCGGACTACTACGATAAGGCGCTTCTGCTGATTCGCAGCTCAGGCGAGCAAACGTCGGAGGCCCGTCGGACTGAAGCAGACGTGCTCGTCAACATCTGCACGGTCAGCACGAGGTTGGGCGAGATGCAAAGGGCGCTTGATGCCTGCACTCAGGGGCAATCGCTCTTCCGTCAGCTCAACCACCGTGAAAGTGAGGGACTGGGTCTTAATCGGATGGCACTGGTCTTGAACCATCTGGGTGAGTATGAAAAATCCCTTGAACTCAACGACGAGTCGTTGCGCCTGTTGCGACTGGTCGGCAGTCGCCGGCAAGAGGCCATCACGCTCAATGACCTCGGCCTGACTCACGTCAATCTGGGCAATTACTCCAAAGCGGTTGAGTATTACCGGCAGTCGCTCATCCTGGCGAAGGAGGTCAAAAACCGGGGCGGTCAATTGGTCACGCTCCATAACCTGGGCGTGGGTTACTTTTTGCTGGGTGATAAGGATCATGCCCTTGACTCTTTTACGCAGGCGCTTGCGCTCGCCCGTGAGTCTGGTGATCGGGAGGCCGAGGCCAAAACTCTCATGTCACTTGGGCGACTGTCACAACTCTCCGCCGACCTCTCGCATGCGATAGATTTTTATCAGCAGGCTTTGCAACTTGCGCGCGCGATCAAGGCTGCTCCGCAAGAGGCTTATGTCTTGTTCTATCTCGCACAGGCAAAACGCGAACAAGGCAACCTGACCGAGGCGTTAGCCCGGAGCGCAGAGGCGCTCAACATCACGGAATCGCTGCGCACTAAAGTCACTAGCCCCGAACTACGCTCTTCTTTCTTCGCTTCGATCAAAGACCGCTACGATTTTTATATTGATTTACTGATGCAAATGCACCAGCAACGACCGGACGAAGGCCGCGCGGCGCTGGCCCTCCAGGCCAGTGAACGAGCGCGAGCGCGCAGCCTGCTGGAACTGTTGGCCGAAGCCCGCACCGATATTCGTCAGGGCGCTGATCCAGCGCTACTTCAGAAAGAACGCTCATTACAGCAGCAACTCAATGACAAGGAGCAAGCGCGCGTGCAGTTGCTTAGCCGCAAGCACACTCCAGAGCAAGCTGAGGCGGCAGAGAGGGAGATCCGCGCGCTCACCACTCAATCCCAGGAGCTTCGATTACAAGTCAGAGCCCGCAATCCACATTATGCAGGGCTCACCCAGCCGCAGGCGCTCACCGTCGCAGAGATACAGCGTCAGGTGCTGGATAAAGATACTCTCCTGCTTGAGTACAGCCTTGGTGAAAAGAGGAGCTTTCTCTGGGCCGTGACCCCGGACTCGACCCTTAGTTATCAACTCCCGCCACGTGCCGAGATTGAGGCAGCCGCGCGTCGTGTCTATGAACTGCTTGTCGCGCGGCAGCCCGCTCCGGAATTGACGGAAGCTCAACAGATGGCGCGCGGAGTCGAATCGGACGCGCAGTACCAGGTGCAGGCGGCAGCGTTAAGCCGGATGTTGCTGGGGCCGGTAGCCGCGCAATTGGGCACGAAGCGTTTGCTGATCGTCGCCGATGGCGCTCTGCAATACCTGCCATTCGCCGCTCTGCCAACGCCTGGCGAAGATTCCGAAGCGGGACAGCGCGGGCGGGCAACGACGAGTAACAACTCAAAGGATCTGCGCATACCTTTATCACGACCATCGCTCGCCACTTTTACGCCCCTCATCGTGGAGCATGAGATTGTGAGCTTGCCTTCGGCCTCAGTGATGGCCGTACTGCGGCGCGAGTTGGCTGGCCGTCAGCCTGCGGCCAGGATGGTGGCTGTGCTGGCCGATCCGGTTTTCGAGCCGGATGACGCGCGCCTCAAACTTAGCCTTGCTTCCAGGAAGAGTCCCCGCGCCGTGCAGCCTCCGAACACGGATACAACTCCGTTGGCTTCCGTCTCTGCCGCCTCGTTACCGCTTGAACGCGCGATCAGGAGTGTGAAAGGTGGTGGCGTCCGCGCCGGTCTGCGGCGTTTACTGTTCAGCCGCGACGAAGCAGAGGCGATTTTGACGGGGATACCTCAGCCGTCGGGTTTGAAAGCGCTCGATTTCCAGGCAAACCGCAGGCTGGTGATGAGCGATGAGTTAAGCCAATACCGCATCATTCATTTCGCCACCCATGGTCTGCTCGACAGCCAGCACCCGGAACTATCCGGATTGGTGCTCTCGCTGGTGGATGAAGCGGGGGAGGCGCAAGAGGGATTCCTGCGGCTGCATGAGATTTACAATCTGCGACTCAATGCCGATCTGGTCGTCTTGAGCGCCTGTCAGACGGGACTCGGGAAAGAGGTCAGAGGTGAAGGTCTGATCGGGATGACGCGCGGCTTTATGTACGCGGGGGCAAAGCGTGTGGTGGCAAGTTTGTGGCAAGTTGACGACGCGGCGACCGCACAATTGATGAAGCGCTTCTATCGAGGGATGATGCAGGAGAAGCTGCCCCCGGCGGCGGCGCTCAGGGCCGCGCAGATCGAGATGATGAAGAAAAAGCACTGGCAATCGCCTTACTACTGGGGAGCGTTCGTGCTGCAAGGCGAATGGAGATGAGCTGGATGACGAGACAGGGAAGACTTTGATGATGATTGAAGGCTAACGTGATTGAGATGCCTGGAAGACTGTTTGCACGCTCTTCCGGTTGAGAGTCGCGAGTTAATTATGGAGTACTACCATGATGAAAAACGTGACCGGATTGATCGCCGCAAAGCTCTGGCCGAGCGCCTGGGATTGCGGCGCGACGCGCTGGCTAACCGCGCCCAGCGAGTGCGTGACAGACTAGAGCAATGCGTGGCCGACTGCCCCAAAAGAAACCGGCGATATGAATCCTCATATTTGCCACTGATTAGTGAGAGCCTCGCCCCTCTTCGCTATTCATAAATTCAAACTTGGGGCACCAAAGAGACTGATGGATGGATCAAAGCACATCATGACACGCTACCTGCTCGGAGAATTGTCTGAGTCAGAGCAGGCCGCGCTGGAAGAAAAATACTTCACCGACCCGCACGTCTTCGAGCAAATCTTGAAGACCGAGAGTGAGTTGGTGGACAACTATGTGCGCGGGCAGATGTCATCGCATGAGCGGGAGCAATTCGAGCATTCTTACCTGGCTCATCCCAGGCGGCGCGAGCGTGTGAAGTTCGCCGAGGCTTTGGCGACCAGGCTTGATGAAATCGAAGCGCCTGCAACCGCTGCCAAGCAGCCGGCTTGGACTATGTCAAGATGGCAGAGATTGCTTGGGGTGCTGCGCGGCCAGAGATCGATGTTGGGGTTCTCTACCGCCCTCGTGTTGTTAGTAATGGTGGGTGGCGTCTGGTTTTTCATTGAAGGCCGACGTGTGCGCCGGGAGTCGTCGCAGGCGACGCAAGTTGATCAAGAGCGGCGCGAGCGCGACCTGCAACAACAGCGTGAGCGTGAGTTAGAACAGCGGGTCGCAACCGAGCGTAAGCAGGCCGAGGAGTTGACCGCCGAACGAGAGCGACTACAACGCGCTCAACAACAGACGACTCAACCGGCACCAATCCCACCGTTGCGTGCTGCTACCGCGCCGACCTTCGTTACTCTGCTCCTAACGGTTGGCGGCGTCAGGGGCGCAGGCACCGGCCAGATGCCGACTCTTGTCATTCCGCCGGGGACAGCCCAGGCGCGGCTTCAGCTCAATTTGAAGGAAAATGACTACCCGAACTACCGCGTCTCTTTGCAAGCGGTCGGAGGCCGTGAAATCTTTAGCCAGCAGGGTCTTAAACCGAGACCCGCGAAATCCGGCGCGAGCTTCGTCCTCACAGTGCCGGCCCACAAGCTTGCCGCTGGCGATTATATTTTGACACTCAAGGGTGTCAGTCAAGATGGTGAGATTGATGACCTGAGCAAATCTATCTTCCGCGTGGAAAAAAGTTGATCCTCGCCTGAATACCAACGCTTATCCGACATATCTCCTTCCAAATCCCCAACACCCTTCAGTCGAACGGGCAAGCTACTTCACGGCTTTGAGTGCTTGCCGCCCGGACAAAAATTTCTGCGATACGTTTGACCTGTCTCTGCCACTCTTCAGTAGAAGCAATATCCAAATTGAAGGCGGTGAAGTTTTGCGACCTATCGAGAATCACCGTTTGTCGAAGGAAAGAGCAGCCAAGGGTTGCCGCTTCATCTCATGTGGCATTAATGAAATCTTGATGTAAAGGGTTTCGAGTGTTGCCACTTCAATAAAAGGAGTTCCTCTCATGACTAAAATGAAATATATTGCCTTCTCATTAGTGCTGATACTTTGCTCTCTCGCTGGTATCGAAGCCCAAACTTCAACGGTTGCTGTCCCTGACGGCGCTAATAGAGCGGTGAGTGCAGCCGCTCCACAGGTTCCAGTGAATCTCAGTGGTTCAAGCGCTGGCGCTATTGTCACAGTGACGAACACGGGCGCACCCACTGGAGGCGGAGTCGGCGTCAGTGGGAATGCTCCTGTTGGTTATGGCTTGCAGGGCAGTGGCTTGATTGGTGTGCAGGGTATGGGTGGTGCAAGCGGCATTGGCGTGTCCGGTAATAGTAGCGGGCAAGGTACGGGCGTTGTGGGGCAGAGCAACAGCGGCATTGGCGTCTCCGGCTCCAGCAGTACTGGTAGGGGCGTATCCGGCATGGGGGCAGACTCTGGTATATACGGCAATGGTCCCACCTCTAATAGTAATGGCGTATTCGGGGAGAGCGGCAGTGGCAGAGGCGTGTATGGTAAAACGAACACGGGAGTTGGTATCTCTGGCCGCAGTGACGCGGGTGGATATGCTGGATTCTTTGAAGGGCGGGTAGAAATCAGAGGCCAAGTCTCCATCCTTGGCGACATTAATGGACGAAACCTCACCGTACAAAGCTGTACAGGATGCAACAACCCAACCAGCGACCGCAACCTGAAAGCCAACTTCTCCACAATCAATTCACGTTCCATTCTCACACGCCTCGCATCAATTCCTATTCAATCATGGAACTACAAGAGCGAGCCTGAAACTGTCCGTCACATCGGCCCGATGGCGCAGGACTTTCGCGCTGCTTTCGGTTTAGGTGCTGACGACAAGACCCTTAACACCGTGGATGCCAGTGGTGTGACGATGGCTGCTGTTCAGGAGCTTTACCAGATGATGCAGGAGAAGGACAAAAAGATTGAGCATCAGAGCAGCCAGATCGAGCAGCTACAGGCAAGGCTCATGCAACTTGAGCGGAGAGTGAGCAGGCGATCAAGAGGCAGAGTGCGTCTAAAGTAATAAGAGCATCACTAAAGAAAGGGTCGAGCATGACGGCCTCCCCTCTCGATTTTGATATTAGTGTTGGAGAACATGACAACGACGGCGCACCTGGTTTTCAACCCTTGCTCTTTGGAGGCAGCGCATTCTATCTTGAAGTCCAGATGATCAAGCTGGCCGCCGGGGGCGATGGCAGTTTCATCGGTGCTGCTATCAACCAATAGGTAGGTAGCGATAGTCGTATAACGTGCGGCATGGCTATGTGCTGGATAGCTCATAGCGCTTTCGATTCGGAACTGTATTGCCGAAAGCCATGTGCCTGGCCGATCAGGTCGAAGAGCGCCCATGACGGCTCTTTCTTGAGGCTGTTTTCGAGCCGGTATCGGCGAAAATTGTACGCAGCACCTGAATTTAACCTGATTCATTAAAAGGAGAAGTAATGGACTCTAAAAAACTCTTCGCGGTAGCGATACTATGCCTGGCTCTCTTGACGGGCATCTTTATCGTCATAACTGAGAAAGTAACGGCGGCAGCAACACTCATTGTTGATGATAACGGGGCTTGTCCCGGCGCGACCTATTTCACCATTCAATCAGCAGTGAATGCCGCCGCCCCCGGCGACACGATTCAAGTTTGCGCCGGAACCTATACGGAAACGGTGACGGTCAACAAAACTCTGACCTTGCTCGGCGCTCAAAACGGCGTTGATGCGCGCACGCGCGCCGCCGCGCCCGGAACCGAATCGGTCGTCAACGGCGCGGGCGGAGGCTTCAACATTACCGCCAGCAACGTGGTAATTAACGGATTTACGATTGAGGGTGCGTCCGGTCCCGGCATCAAATCCGATGGTGGGCAAGTTCTCTACAACATCATCCGCAACAATACGCTCGGCCTCTACATTGATGACAACGGATTTCAGAACACCATCCGGTTCAATCTCTTTGATTCCAACAACGGTGCGGGGACGAACAGCGGCATGGGGATTTATTCGGACTCCGGAGCCGACGCTGTCATCGTTGACAGCAACAAATTCACGGGCCACAACACCGCGTCGATGTCCTTTGATGGGGGGCAAATCGGCGCCAACATCACGAACAATCAGCTAGTTAATGACAGTTCGATTCTTCTCTCACTGGTCACTAGCCCGAGCATTACCGGCAATACAATTACAGGCTCGAAAAGCGATGCCATCAGGTTTATCAATGGCATTGATGGCGCAAGATTATCGTGTAACACGATCACGAACAGCGCGGGCAGCGCTCTCAAAATTGGCGATCCCCTCTCGGTGGGGGGGGTCAGCACGAATCTCCAGTACAAAGACAATAACATTCAGGGGAACCTCTTCGGCCTCAAACTCGATCCGGGCGCATATACCACTCCCGGCGGCCGATTGGATGCGACAAACAATTGGTGGGGCAGCGCGACGGGACCAAACGACTTGCAGGGCGGAAACCCCGGCGGTACGGGCGACAAAATAGACGACCCGGATGAAGTCGTTGACTACGTGCCTTTCCGCACGGCTCCCATCCTGGACACGGATGGTGACAGTACGCTTGATAGTTGCGACGCCGACGACGATAACGATGGAACGCCTGACGCGACTGATCTGTGCTCGCTTGATCCTGGCAAGGTCGCCCCCGGCGCGTGCGGCTGCGGCGTACCGGATACGGATACGGACAGTGATGGGACACCCGATTGCCTGGATCAATGCCCGACCGATCCTAATAAAATCGCTCCCGGAGCCTGCGGTTGTGGCATACCTGATACAGACACGGACGCCGATGGTGTACCCAACTGCAATGACAACTGCCCGACCACACCGAATACGGACCAGGGTGATTTCGATCACGACGGGATAGGTGATGCCTGCGATCCTCCGGAGAATAAGGACCAGTGCAAAAACGATGAGTGGCAGAACTTCATCTTCCCGCGCCGCTTCAAGAATCAAGGTGATTGCATCCAGTTCGTCAATACTGGAAAGTAACCGCACTGCATGAAAAGAGGGCGGCCACTCTGGCCGCCCTCTTTATTTCTCCCCTTTTCAATCGCCTTTTGAGATATAAGGAACGCGTCATTTATCCACGTCATGAAAACGTGTTTTCAACTCTTTATATGCTCAATGAAAAAAGGTAAATCCATGAAGCACATTTTGCTTTTAGCCGGCATCTTTGCTCTCGCGCTCGGTTCGTCTACCACGCGAATGGAAACAGGAAACGCCGGCGGAACTGGCGCGAACGTGGGGGAAGTAGAAGGGGTATTCGTCATGGTCGGAAAGCGCGCATTAAACCCGGCTACCAGTTTGTGCGCCAGAGCAGTAAGTCTGTTGGGATAATAAAAATTGTGAGAGGCGTGGCGATGATGCAAACCGGGACGCTCACCTGTACTGGGGCACAGGGAAAAACTTGTGATATCTATATCGGCACAGACGTGGCGCAATGCAGTGGTGGCTGTTACTTTGTGGGCGTTCGCGGGGCACCGAGGGCACAGTGACAGATTGACCTTCGAAAAAAAATAAAAGCGGCGCGTCATTACCCCCGCCGCTCTTTAACACTCACAATCATTTTGTGGAATGTGAGGGCGGAGACATGCAGCCACAACCTCAGCCATTTTGGCTAACAAGCTGTGCAAAGCAAATCCATTCCACTAATTACATGAAGCGTTGACAAATTAAAGGGGCGAGAGCTGGAGATAACTTATCCCAGCTCTCGCCCGCGTTATGTGTGTGGCTGTCGGTAGCTTAGTAGCCCCTGTAGCCTTCTGTGTACCCGGTCACGAACGCTTGACGGAAGTACTGTTGAAAGATGTTACGGTCGCCAAGACGAGAGCTATAGTCTTTATTGGCGTTCTGGTAAGCGCCCTCATCCGCATAATTGAACTGCTCGCCCCGCTCGCGATCTCTGCGGCCTTCCTTGATGCCTTCGTTGGCACCCGCGTTTAGAGCAGTCTGACGAAGATCGAAAGAGCCTCCGTAGTTGCCATATCCATCTCCGGAACGCGCTCCGTTATTCGCGACGCCATAGTACCCATCATTATTGTAGCCGCCATTACCGTCGTAGTAGCCGCCACGTTGAGCACGCCGCTGCTCGCGCCTCTGTTGACGCTGGATTTCCTTCTGACGACGTTTCTGCTCGCGTTCATAATCGCGATTGCGCCGGTATTGATCATCCTGACCATAGGGCCACTGCGCCTGAGCCGTCACACTCGTTGAGATGTAGATGCCGGATAATAGAGAGAGGGCCAATAAGGCTCCTCCAACCCTGCTTCGAAAGTGTCCTGTTTTCATATTCAAATCCCCCTTCACCAATCGAGTCTTGGCAATATCCATGCCAGATAAAGGTGAATGGCGATTATTTGATATTGCAGGTTAATTGCATTTTTGCATTTCTTAAAGCACACCAGTTCGTGTGACAAGCACGCCAACTCGTGTTGCGTATTCTCTCTTATTTTTTCCGCGACTGGAATAATCTTCTTTTATCTTCTTCGAGCGAAACAAGAACGGTTTGCCACTGGTAAAGAGAAGTGATAAAACCATACAGTAAAAGCAGGCAATCTACGGATAAATAAAGTCGAACGACCTATAGCTAGCAATAGGGAAGCATCTATGACTTCTACCGGCCAAATCAATTCAATCGATATTTTGATCGGCAAGAGTATCCTGTCGCGATCAACCGCTAATAAGCTCGGTCAAATCCACGATCTTATTGTTGATCCGGTGAAAGGCGAACTAAGCGGCCTCGCCGTGCAGATGCCTGACGCGAGCCTTCGGTTAGTTGATTACAGGGAGATTTACAGTTTTGGCCCGGACGCCGTCATGATCAATAGTGATGAGTCGGCCATGCCCGCGCTGGATTCTCCGCTCAAAGCTCTGCCGCTGGCGAAAAATAATCTGATTGGGGTGAAGGTTATTACCGAGAGCGGTAAGCTGTTGGGCCAGATCGCAAGCGTTTATATTCACCTCGCAGAGACATCGCTCCTGGTTTATGAAGTGCGCTCGTCGCTTCTGGATAAATTGCTGGGCCATTCTTTGTACTTCCCGGCGTCGCAGGGATGTGCGCTTTCCGAAGGTGATGCGCGCCTGGTCGTCACAGATGACACTGCTGAAAAAGCAGACAATACTCTGGACGCATTGGAAGCTCGCCTGTTCGGCCCTCCGAAGGAGGAAGACCCGCTCGTTATAGTTCGTACTCGCGGCCACTAACACCTTAATCGGTCTGCGCCGCGCCCGCCTCGTGTCCGGCATCAATCATAGATAACTCTGCCATTTGCCGTATGCATTACTACGATTAAGGCAGGGGTAATCATTGACATTTCGTTTTTGTCGGCTATATTGTCCATACGTTTTCCCCAAATATGCTTCCGGTGGGCCCAGGCTGCTGGTGAATATCAATCATCCTGCTATGGCCTGTTTCTTTGCATAGTTTCGCTGCACTAAAATGGCATATCCCGACAATCAACCAACCCTATAACCTAAGGAGACTTCGCAATGACCAGATTAACAGTTCGCCTCGTCACAGTGCTGGTGTGTTTTGCCTTCGGTAGCTTGCTCTCTCATGCACAAAACCAACGCTCCTTCGTATCAGGTGTCGGCAGCGATGCAAACCCATGCACCCGTACTGCTCCCTGCGCGACCTTTAACGCTGCGTTTAGCCAGACTAACCCTAACGGCGAGATTAATGTCCTTGACCCGGGCAACTATGGCAGTTTATTCATCTACAGATCCATTACCGTTGACGCCACTGGAACTTTTGCCGGTATTGTTGCCAATGGCGGGATCGGGATTGTCATTTCCATTACTCCCGGTACGGACGCTGTCCACACCGTGCGCCTGCGAGGATTATCTATCAGCGGTGCGGGCAATAACGCCAAGGCAGGCAGCCGAGGTATTGATGTTCTCAGCAACAGCGTCCCCGATCTGAAAGTTATCATTGAAGACACAGTCGTTGACGGCTTCGTGAATGAAGGCATTCTCTACAGCAGCAACGGAGGCGACCTGGTCGTCAAAAACTCGGTAGTGGTTCAAGTAAGGGAGGTACAGTACACTCCCGTATATGGTTACAAAACAAATCACCTGTCGTCATTGCAGCAGTTCCGAGATTACTCGGCACGGGCTGACTGCTAACGGCAAACAACGCTATGTATGTCATGGCTGCAATCGCTACAGCCGCGAGAACCCGCAGCCTAATGGCTACACCGAGCAGGCGCGTGAAATGATCTTGCGCGCTTATGACGAGCGCAGTAGCCTGCGTGGTCTGACGCGCACCTTCGGCGTCTCGCGAAATACTGTCACCACATGGCTCAAAAAAAGAGAAGCGGCTGCCGCCTCTGGAAGCTACGCTGATGGCGCCTGACCCGGAAAAGCCTGAGACGATGGCGCTTGAGCTAGACGAGCTTTGGTCATTCGTCTTGAAAAGAGCCCGCAAGCGGTGGATTTGGATTGCCCTCTGTCGTGCGACCCGGCAAGTCGTCGCTTACGTGATCGGCGATAGAAGCCAAGCCAGTTGCCGCCCACTGTGGGCGCGCATCCCCATCGCATATAAGAGCGGCCACTACTACAGCGACTTCTGGGAAGCGTACAAATTAGTCATCCCCGCCGAGCAACACACAGCGGCGGGTAAAGAAACAGGTTTCACCGCGCACGTCGAACGCTGGAACAACACTTTGCGTCAGCGACTCGGACGCTTTGTCAGAAAGTCGTTGTCATTTTCCAAGTCAGAGGAGATGCACGAGATTTGTTTGCGTTTGTTTCTGCATCGTTACAATCTCGCGTTGGCATCCCCTAATTGAACCACTACCAAAAACTCTAGTGTCAGAAACAACAACAGGGCCGGTATCAGGGTTGACAGCATCGGCGAGAATACAGTCTATGTCAGCCTCGACCACACCTCTACGG
>MWVX01000587.1_pt1 | contig 11764 bp, 10 predicted proteins | sample 1047311 | NCBI WGS metagenome assembly MWVX01 (sample SAMN06349984, study PRJNA376086) | soil metagenome | isolation source: MtG-4 sample Antarctic (ecotone) soil | place: Antarctica | collected 2015-01-13
CAGGATATTTCCACTTCTATGACGATCAATGCCACAGCATATATTTTACTGGCATTTTATGTTGCACTGGCAAAAAAACAAGGCGCTGATCTTTCTCAATTAACAGGCACAGTTCAAAATGATATTCTAAAAGAATACGCAGCCAGGGGAACATATATCTATCCTCCCAAGCCTTCTATGCGTATTATAACAGATATGTTTGAATGGTGCAGTAAGGAACTTCCAAAATGGAATACCATATCTATTTCAGGTTATCACATTCGTGAGGCAGGCAGCACTGCTGTACAGGAAATTGCTTTTACTCTTAGCAATGGAAAGGCTTATGTAAAAGCAGCCATGGATAAAGGTTTAGACATAAATATTTTTGGAAAACGCCTCTCCTTCTTTTTTAATGCACACAATAATTTATTTGAAGAAGTCGCAAAATTCAGAGCTGCAAGAAGGATGTGGGCTAAGATAATGAAAGATGCGGGGGCAACAGATGAGAAAGCAATGATGCTTCGCTTTCATACACAAACTGGGGGGAGTACATTAACAGCACAGCAACCCATGAATAACATCAGCCGGGTTACCATCCAAACTTTGGCGGCAGTTTTAGGAGGAACACAAAGTCTGCATACCAATGGGTACGATGAGGCATTGAATCTTCCCACTGAAATAGCTGCAGGTATCGCTTTACGAACTCAACAGATTACAGCATTTGAAAGTGGTATTGCCGATACAGCCGACCCACTGGGAGGAAGTTATTTTGTTGAATCGCTTACTACTGAAGTGGAGACCGAAGCATGGAAACTGATTGATAAAATTGATATCATGGGAGGAAGTGTAGCTGCTATTGAGCAGGGATTCATTCAAAATGAGATTGCAAAGAGCGCATATAAGTACCAGCAAAAAATTGAATCAGGAGAAAAAATAATAGTTGGTGTAAATAAATTTAAAAATGAACAAAATACTTTACCTCCTTCTTTTAAAATTGATGATAGTATAAGACAATTGCAAATTGACAAATTAAAATCTTTGAAAGAAAAAAGAGACAGTCAAAAAGCAATTGCCTGTCTGCAGACTATAAAGGATACAGCTATAACCGGTGAAAACCTAATGCCTGCGGTAATTGATGCCGTTGAGAACTCCTGCACACTTGGGGAAATATCAAATACTTTGAGAGAGGTATTTGGAGAGTACAACTAATTTTCTAATTTTACAGACTAAAAGAACTATGAAATATTTTTTACCGGCCCTTTTACTGCTTATCTCTACTTTTTGCTATTCTCAAAAGTATATATTGATTGATAAAAGAATGACCCAGCCGATCTCGTTTACCAATACGGTAACCCAGGAACATAGCTACAAAAATTTATTTCCTGTTGAAAAAGAAAAGATCTCCCAGTTTATTGCTGAACTGGAAAAAATTGGAGCAACACTGTCTAATAAAAAAACCCAAAAGCCTGAAGCAATTGATGTTAGTGTGGGCAAAACCAAATTTATTGGCGTAATCGTCCCCTTATCTGCTGAGGAGCGGCTTGATGTGGCTTTAACAACCGATTGCGATGGCATAAAAGTGTCCATGCATTTAAGTGATGCCAAATTAAGTAATGCAAGAAATGCATTTTTTATCAATACCTGGATAAAATATATTAAAGATTATTTGAAATAATCAACCCATATCATAGTTCAGGCTAATGAGCAAAATCCATTTCAAAATTTCCTTTTATTCTCTCTATTGAAGGATTGAAATAACCAAATTTTAAATTCGGGAATTCCTCTCTTATAAGTTCCATCATTTGTTTTATACCAATGCATTCGCCAGAATCAGCAACACCGATTTTTTCTAGATACCAGTCAGGATCAATATTAAAGTTTCTCCACTGGATCATCTTTAAACCTGTTTCTTTTATTACATTTCTCAATGCTTCATATTCATCAACATTATCTGTCATTCCTGGAAAAACAAAATAATTTATGCTTGTCCATCCTCCAAAGTTGTTAACCACTTTAAGGCTTTCAATTATATCTTTAAAATTATAATTATTAGGTCTGTAGTAAGGAGTGTATATTTCTTCTCTTACTGAATTCGTGCTTACACGTATACTGTTCAATCCAGCTTCACACAAAGCTTTTACTGCTTTGGGGTCAGAACCGTTCGTGTTGATATTGATACTTCCTTTATCGGTATGCTTTCTTATTTCAATGATGGCTTCTTTTATCGTTTGCCACATTAATAAAGGCTCACCTTCGCAGCCTTGCCCAAAGCTTACTATAGGGTATGGCGCTGTTTCAAGGTGCGGAACTGTAAACTCTGTTATCTCTTCTGCGGTTGGTTTAAACATCAGCCTGTCCTGCGTGGAAATAATTGTTTCTTCCTGTGGCTGAAAAGAAATGCAGCCAATACAATTTGCGTTGCATGCAGGTGATGTAGGAACAGGGCATTCCCATCTTCCCATAAAATAATTTCTTGCAGCAGGACAATGATATGTGTTACAACAATTATCAGCAAGATGTTTAACCAACCGGTTTTGAGGATATGCCGATAAATATGTGCTTACCCCGTCTTTAATTTTTTCATTTATAAAACCTTCACTCTCCTGTCTCACGTCTTTCTCGATTCGTACTGCGGGTACATAAAATTTTTCATTGCTCCATCCTGCTGCGGTATAACAGAATAATGGTAATGTTTCAGCGCCTGGTAAACTTTCGAATGCAGCAATATATAATCCTCTTCCCTTATCGGTATGCTTTCTTATTTCAATGATGGCTTCTTTTATCGTTTGCCACATTAATAAAGGCTCACCTTCGCAGCCTTGCCCAAAGCTTACTATAGGGTATGGCGCTGTTTCAAGGTGCGGAACTGTAAACTCTGTTATCTCTTCTGCGGTTGGTTTAAACATCAGCCTGTCCTGCGTGGAAATAATTGTTTCTTCCTGTGGCTGAAAAGAAATGCAGCCAATACAATTTGCGTTGCATGCAGGTGATGTAGGAACAGGGCATTCCCATCTTCCCATAAAATAATTTCTTGCAGCAGGACAATGATATGTGTTACAACAATTATCAGCAAGATGTTTAACCAACCGGTTTTGAGGATATGCCGATAAATATGTGCTTACCCCGTCTTTAATTTTTTCATTTATAAAACCTTCACTCTCCTGTCTCACGTCTTTCTCGATTCGTACTGCGGGTACATAAAATTTTTCATTGCTCCATCCTGCTGCGGTATAACAGAATAATGGTAATGTTTCAGCGCCTGGTAAACTTTCGAATGCAGCAATATATAATCCTGTATGCGCAGGGGGTATAAAAGCAGCAACTGCCCATCCCTTTTCACACAACCGCATCTCTCCTGTTTCTACATCAATGCCTATGCCGCGGCGTTCAGGAAGCTCATATAATTGTCCGCCAACAGGCAATTCTATCCATTCATCTTCCGGAACAGGTAATGCATCCGAGCCGCTGCGTCCTGTGGCATAAAGCGATAAATCTTCAAAAATATTTCCTTTACCGTCGGAGTATAATATGTAAGGGGAACGACTCAATTTGATCAGTTTACCAATTGTTCTTTTGCAAAGGTATTAAAAGCATCTTCGCTGATATTTGTCGATGCAATTTCTGCTTGTAGCAATTTATTATTTTTAAAATCGAGAGTAAGAATATTATCCTTGAGAACAACATTTGAAAATTGATCCCAGGTGTATTTTTTGAATGGAATATTTCTTTTTTCAATAAGCTTTGAACTGAAATGAAAAGAAGCTTTTTGCAATGCTATGGTACTTAAAACAAATAAGATAGAATCAATTATCCATAGCCAGGGTATAGTAAAAAAAATTGCAAAAGGTAAAAAAAAGCCCGAGCCATAAGAAAATTTTTGACGACTCGTATTACAAATAAATAGTCTGTAACCGCTGTATAATGCAATAACCACCAACCCGGTTAAAGCTTTCTTCCATAACATTTCATTTAGCAGTAAATAAAGAAAGAATAATATATGCAGCACACTTAAGAAAAATATAATTAACCTGTGCGTTTTTTCTTTTTGATTTTTAAGAGTGATCTCAAACTTTTGCATTAAAGCAATTTTCTGAAACCATTAAATTGCACAATTTAAAAAGTACTCTTGCACCAACATTCTCATCCCACTCATTCGTGCTTATACCAACTTCATTCAGGTCGAAGCCTATAAGCTGTTTGCCGCTCTGTAATATTTTTTTAAAAAGATAAAAAATCTGTTCTGTTTCAAAGCCTCCCTGAACCGGAGTTCCTGTATGCGGACATAGCTTGGGATCCAACCCATCAATATCAAAACTTATATATACCTTATCCGGCAGATGCTTAACAATTTCATCTGTAATTTTTTGCCATGTATCTCCTTCAAACATTCTTTCTTTTATTTCCTTATCAAAATAAGTTATTACTCTGTTATTGCTGTTGGTAATATATTCACTTTCTGACTCGGAATAATCCCTCACACCAACCTGCACTAATTTAATTAGTTGTGGTATCTCTGCAAGAGCATTATACATTATTGATGCATGTGAGTATGTAAAATTTTCATACGCTTCTCTAAGATCGCAGTGTGCATCTATCTGGATTATGCCAAACTCACCATACTTTTTTGCAATTGCTTTTAAAAAGCCTAATGGGGTACTATGATCGCCGCCCAAAAGCCCAACCAATTTATTTTTTTGCAGCAGCTCACTTGTTTGCTCATATACCCAGTTATTTAAAAACAAACTTCCGGCATTAACTTCCTTCAAAGTCTTGCTCATAAATTTATTATCCTCTACCTTTTCTCCCTGTGAGATATAATTTATGAATAATTCAGCTTCCTTGCGCAGGTAATCGCTTTTCATGAGAACTTTCTTATCAATATCTCTCATATAAAATCCTTTTTTCCATCCATCTTTTATATCCGCATCAATAAGGTCTACCTGCACACTGGCTTTACACATGTGTTCAGGAGCTCTTGCCGTTCCTGCTTTGTAGCTAACTGTAACTTCCCAGGGAACGGGTAAAATAATCAGTTCAGCATCCTCCTCAGTAAAAGGCAAGCCAAAAATATTGTTGTTCGGATTACCTACTGAATTGGGATCAAATTTGGATATATCGACCATAAGGAATTCATAATGCTTTAAAAAAATAGCGTGCAAAGATAACGCTGGGTTAACGAATATTTAATCATAAACATTCATTTCAAATAAAAATTGCTTTTAAAAAATATTAAATAAGTAAAATCATCCACGCTTTTTGAACTAATTTTGTGCCAGTTAAAAAGATTAATGAAAACATCACACATATTCATATTGGTAGCTATTGCAATAGCCATTGGAGCTTTATTAATGTACTCCGTAGATTTTTCAACGTACGATACTATTGAATCTGCAAAAAACAAGCAGGGAAAGTACGTTCATCTTATTGCAAAGCTTGATAAAAGTCAACCTATTCAATATGATGCATTAAAGGACCCAAATTACTTATCCTTTTATGCGGTGGACAGTCTCGGTGGTTCTGCAAAAGTTATTTACCGTAATGCAAAACCCGCAGAGTTGGAACAGAGTGAAAGAATAGTTTTAAAAGGAAAAATGACCGGTGAAGTTTTTGAATGCGACAATATTTTATTAAAGTGCCCCTCCAAATATAAAGATGATAAAAAGCAGTTAGAAAAAACTGTTACCAAATCTAACTCATAAAGCAGCACATGAAGTTTGAAGGTGAACATTTATTACCCGGGCAAATCGGACATTTTTTTGTATTACTTGCGTTTATAGCATCACTTGTTTCTACCATAGCTTATTTTAAAGCATCAAGAACCGAAAACTCTTCTGATAAAAATTCGTGGCTGCGTTATGCAAGAGGCGCTTTCTTTACCCAGGTGATTTCTGTTCTTACAATTTTTGGTGTTATATTTTTTATTTGTTCCAATCATTATTTTGAATACCTATATGCATACAAGCATGCTTCAAAAGAATTAGAATCAAAATATTTGTTAGCCTGCGTTTGGGAAGGACAGGAAGGAAGTTTTTTATTGTGGTCCATCTGGCATTCAATACTTGGTATAATTTTAATTTTCAAAAGTAAGCATTGGGAAGCGCCGGTAATGACTGTGATAAGTTTTGCGCAGGTATTTTTAGCGTTGATGTTATTGGGTTTATATTTTGGCGGTGTAAGACTTGGAAGCAATCCATTTGTATTAACAAGGAATGAATTAGAAGGACCGATCTTCAGCCAGCCGAATTATTTATCATTTATAAAAGACGGTGTGGGGCTAAATGTTTTATTAAGAAATTACTGGATGGTAATTCATCCGCCGGTTTTGTTTTTAGGATTTGCAAGCACGCTTGTTCCTTTGGCTTTTGCATACGCAGGAATACAAACCAAAAAGTTTGGAGAGTGGGTTAAACCTGCATTGCCATGGGCTTTAGCCAGCGGCTGTGTTTTAGGTGTTGGTATAATGATGGGAGCAAAATGGGCTTATGAATCTTTATCGTTCGGAGGCTATTGGGCATGGGATCCTGTAGAAAATGCCTCTTTGGTGCCATGGCTGATTTTAATAGCTGGTTTGCATTGCATGGCAATTTATAATGCTACCGGCAATTCACTTAAAGCATCCTTTGTATTTATTATTCTTACCAATGCTTTTATTTTATACTCTACTTTTTTAACACGAACAGGAATTTTAGGTGATACCTCAGTGCATTCATTTACTGAAGCCGGAATGGCAATGAATATTTTGATTGGGTTATTTGCACTAGCAATCCCTCTCCCAATGTTTATTCTCTTTTTCAAGACCTACAAACAGATGCCTTCGGTTTATAAAGAAGAAAATATTTCTTCGCGTGAATTTTGGATGTTCATCGGCGCATTGATTATTTTTCTTTCTGCAATATTTGTTATTGCTGTTACATCAGTACCGGTTTATAATAAAATATTTAATACAAATATTGCTGATCCGCAGGACAGGGAATTTACATACAACAAAGTGATGGTTCTTGTAGCGGTGATAATAGGACTTCTTACAGGAGTATCTCAATATTTTAAATACAGACAGACAGATAAAAAATATTTTTTAAAGAAGATTGCAATTCCTTTTAGTGTTGCGCTTTCCATAACAATTTTACTTGCTTTTTTATATCCTATAGAATACATTAAGCAGGGAGCCGGTTTTTTAGGCGCAATCTACCTTGCAATTTTTGCAGCTACTTTTTCTGCTTTTGCAAATGCAACATATATATGGAATGTTTTAAAAGGGAATTTAAAAGCAGGTGGGGCTGCCATAGCTCATACAGGGTTTGCCATAATGATAGTCGGAATGCTTATATCATCTGGAAATAAGAAAGTTATCAGTGATAACAGGAAAACAGGTTTATTTGTTCCTTTTGCACAGGATCCTGATGGTAAGCATACAGAAGACCCCCTGGAGAATCTAACGCTTTTAAAAATGGTGCCAACACGTATGGCAGAATATGTTGTAATGTATGCCGGAGATTCTTCTGCCATTAAAGAAAAAAACCGCTCATTCTATAAATTACTGGTTGAAAAAAGGGATTTCTCAAATGGCAAGGTTTTAGAAAACTTTGAGCTTACACCTGATGTTTATAGAATGAAGGATAATAATCTTAGCTCAAATCCTGATATAAAGCATTATCTTTTTCATGATGTGTTCACCTATATTTCTTCGCTTTCTGACAGAAGTAGTACAGTTGATACAGCGCAATTTAAAATGCATGAAGTAAAAATAGGAGATTCTGTTTTTTATTCTAAAGGTTATATGATTTTAAATGATGTTCTTAAAAATCCTGACAATGAAAAATTTCACTTTAAACCTACAGATACAGCCTTGGTAGCCGATATTACAGTTTACAGCAAAGACAGCACAAGCTATAAAGCATACCCGGTTCTCTCAATAAATAATTTTGAAGTGAATTATAGAGATGACACAGTTTTCGCTAAAAATCTTTACCTAAAAATGGCTGGTATTACACAAGATGGAAAATTTAAAATAGCAGTAAAAGAATCTGATATACCTGCTGACTTTTTAACGCTGAAAGCTTACTTGTTCCCATACATTAATTTAGTGTGGCTTGGTTTAATCATTATGGCTGCAGGTTTTACCGTTTCCTTGATAAGGAGGGCGAAAATAAAACCTCTATTTGCCGCTGTAGCATTGATAGCAGTAATTGGTGGTCTCTTTTATATGTTTCTTTTAGCAAATTAATCTCTTCAATTTTAAATATTATTTACAAATTCATACGTATATAACGTAGTTAATAGTTTAAATTTACGTCAGCATGAAATCTGTCACTTTTAGATCAACAACACTATTTGTTTTCCTGCTTTGTTTTTGTACCAAAAGTATGTCACAAACAAATTGGGGAATCAATGATACTTTAACCACCGGGGCAGTGGTGTATGAAGGCGATACAATTGAAGCAAAAATACTTGCAGGGGTTTATGTTTTCAGTTATGGAAAAATAAGTACAAAGGCAAAATGGACACGACTTAGAAATGCTGTATATGTTACTTATCCTTATGCAAAAAGAGCAGCAGTAGTGCTTAATGATGTTAATGCTCATATTGTTGGCAAAACTGATAAAGTTTTTATTTCCAACTACATTAATAGTCGTGAAAAAGAATTAAAAAAAGAATTTACTGATCCTATAACTAATCTCTCAGTTTACCAGGGCAAAATATTAATGAAGCTTATAAACCGCGAAACAGGGAATAATTGCTATAATATTTTAAAAGAATTTAAGGGAGGATTTACTGCACGCTTTTGGCAAACAGTAGCTTTCTTTTTCGGCAGCAATTTAAAACAACCTTATGATCCCAAAGGTGAAGATGCCGAAATAGAAACTATCGTGAAAGAGGTTAGGCGTATGTATGGCTACAATAGTTAATATCTGTACAATAGTTAATGATATCAGCCTCCTCTTATTGTTTTACATTACCTTTGCTTTGATTAAGTATATTGCCTCGCTACTTTAGTAGCTTTATAAAATGAAATTAGATTTGCTGGTTTTTGGTGCACATCCTGATGATGTGGAATTAAGTTGTAGCGGAACACTATTGGTAGAAAGAATGAAAGGCAAGAAAGTTGGGATTGTTGATCTTACCCGGGGGGAATTAGGAACAAGGGGAACACCTGAAATAAGAATGAAGGAAGCCAAGGACGCAGCCGCAATAATGCACATCGATATAAGAGACAATTTGGAGATGGCTGATGGATTTTTTAAAAATGAGGAGGAACATCAGCGCAAAATAATTACTTCCCTACGAAAATATCAACCGGAAATTGTTTTATGCAATGCACCTGCAGACAGGCACCCTGATCATGGTCGTGCAGCAGAACTTGTTTATACTGCAGCCTTCCTATCAGGATTGACAAAAATTGAAACTCAGGAAGACAGTTCTTTCCAAAAGGCATGGAGACCAAAATACGTTTTTAATTACATCCAGGACAGGTATTTTCATCCTGATTTTGTGATTGATGTTACAGATGTTTTTGATAAAAAAATTGAAGCGATAAAGGCATATAAAACCCAATTCTTTAATCCTGAATCAAAAGAACCCGAAACGTATATTTCTTCTCCTGAATTTTTAGAAAGTATCATTTACCGCTCCAAAATGTTTGGCAAGTTAATTGGCGTTAAATATGCGGAAGGATTTATGTCAAAGAAGATGATAGGCTTCCAGAGCTTTGATGCTTTACTACAAAAGAATACCTGACAATAAAACCATATATTCAAAATCGTAATTTAAACAACACAATGGTAACACCAAAATTTTTACAGGGGAAGGGGACTTTTCACGCTGATATAAAAGAAAGAGTAAATCAATATTTTTCGGAATTAAAAAAGCCATCTACTGGCGATATATCTTTACTATTGAAAGCCATATTTTTCTGCGCCAGTTATCTTTTTCTATATATACATCTTGTGTTTTTTACACCAATATGGTGGCTGGCAATTCCTGAATGTATTTTAATGGCGGCATTTACTGCTGCCATAGGTTTTAATGTTATGCATGACGGCAACCATGGAAGTTTTAGTAAATATAATCAGCTAAATAAAATAGCTGGATATTCAGTAAATTTTTTAGGTGCAAGCGCTATCATGTGGCATATGAAACATAATATTATTCATCACACTTATACAAACATTGCAGGTGTTGATGATGATATAGAAGCAGGACCGTTTCTTAGATTTACAGAAGGAAAAAAGAGATTAAAGATCCACAAATTTCAGCATTTTTATTTTTGGTTTTTATATAGCCTGCTTCACATCATGTGGATATTTGTTACTGATTTCAAAAAATACTTTAGTAAAAAAATCGGGAATGTTCCTATAAGAAAAATGACTACAAAAGAACATATTGCATTTTGGACGGCAAAAATTCTTTACTTGTTTATGGTAGTTGCACTTCCCATTTATTTATTAGGATTTTTAAAATGGCTTACCGGCTTTTTACTAATAAGCATGCTAACCGGTTTGCTTATAAGCATAGTATTTCAATTGGCGCATACAGTGGAACATACTGAATTTCCCTTACCTGCAGAGGATTCGGGTAAAATTGAAAATGAGTGGGCAATTCACCAGGTAGCGACAACTGCAAATTTTGCGACAGACAATAAGATTATCAGTTGGTTAGTTGGTGGCTTAAACTTTCAGATAGAGCATCATTTATTTCCCAAGATTTCTCATGTTCATTATCCTGCTATAAGTAAAATTATAAAGCAGGCTTGTAAAGAACATGGCATTAAATACAATGAATTCGGGAAAATGAGAGATGCAATCGTATCCCATTATTTTTATATGAGAAGGCTGGGTCAACCTTCTTAAAAGAAATTCATACAATTAATTTCTCAATCAATTCATCAATAAGCAGTGCTTGTGAAGAATTGATTTTTTGTTTTGCCTCATTTGCTGAAAACCATTCACCTTTATCAATTTCAGGAAAAGATTGAACCTTCCCGGATTTTGGCGGCCACTCTATATTTATACATGTTTCGCATATTAGGGTTAATGAATCTAACTCACCTTCTATAGCCCATGCATATACTATTTTACCTGACTTTTGTTTCACCGGTGAGAGTTCAATAAAATCTCCGGAAATTTTGACTCCTGTTTCTTCTTTAAATTCTCTTATTGCTGCATCTAATGCTTTCTCATCATCTGTAAATTCACCTTTGGGTATGGTCCACGCCCCCTCATCCTTATTCATCCAGAACGGTCCGCCGGGATGCACCAGGAAAACCTGGATATTAAAATCTTTTATCCGGAATAATAAGATGCCTGCACTTTGTTTTTTCATCAATTGTTTTGAAATAAATTAACATTTTATACCATAACATTTTAAGCTTTTAGAGCATCTTTCACAGGCTTTATTTCTTGTTAAAACCATTTATAAAAACAACTTCAACTTTAACTTTGTCGTATATATTTAAAATGAGCAATATGCAATTTAAAATTAGGCGATTATTACCGGTTATAATATTTGCGATAGGTTCATTAATATCTTGTAAAAAAGCCCAGGATGTATTAGCGCCTGTTTCAACAACCCCTTCTCCCACACCGGTTGTGATAACAACTGATCCGGAAAAGATAAAAGATTCTGTATTGCTTTATTCAAAAGATTTATACCTATGGCACAACCAGGTACCATCCACATTTAATGCAAGAAGTTATGCAGACCCTATTGCTATTATGACTGCTTTACGTCAATATAGTTTGGAACCTGGTTTTAGTTCTGTAGTAGACCGATGGAGCTTTGCAATGAA
>MWVX01000588.1_pt1 | contig 11755 bp, 12 predicted proteins | sample 1047311 | NCBI WGS metagenome assembly MWVX01 (sample SAMN06349984, study PRJNA376086) | soil metagenome | isolation source: MtG-4 sample Antarctic (ecotone) soil | place: Antarctica | collected 2015-01-13
CTTCTACTTTAAATGGGTAATAAAAGGTCATGAGGTGACAGTAGTTTCCAGTATATATAGTAAATCTGATTTAAAATCTGAAAAATTTTTAGAAGACCAGTATTTTGAGGGTATACATGTTAAAGTCTTAAATGTAATTATTGACAATAAGCAATCCTTTATAAAACGAATTTGAGCTTTTATTTTATATAGTGTCTTATCAAGCTATTATGCTTTAACACTTAAAGCAGATGTAGTTATTGCATCATCCGGTCCCATTACAGTTGGTCTTCCTGGCCTGGTCGCACGATACATCAGGGGGCGAAAATTAGTGTTTGAAATAAGGGATCTTTGGCCCGAAGGGGCAATAGAATTAGGGATAATAAAAAAATCATGGATGAAAAAACTGGCCTATTGGTTTGAAAAGAAATGCTATATGGCTTCTTCTTTTATTGTAACCCTATCACCGGGGATGACCCAAAACATCAAAAGGAGATTTGGTTTTTCAAATGTTGATGATGTTACCAATGCTGCCAATATCAAGTTATTTTCAACTCCAGTTCCTTTTATTTCATCTTTAATAAAACCTAAATCTTATGCGATTTATACAGGAAATATAGGTATGGTAAATAACTCCTATTGGCTTTATAATGCAGCTAAAATTTTAAAAACCAGAGGCAGGGAAGATATTGTTATTTTACTTATTGGAGAGGGGCAGCAAAGAGAGGAGCTGGTTAAATTGGCGAGTAGGGAAAATGTAAATAATTTTATCCGCTTAGGTTTAATGCCAAAAAGTGAATTGATAGCCTATATTCAGCAAGCGTTTGTTTCATTGGTTCCTTTAAAAGGAACACCAGTTCTTGATACATCATCGCCAAATAAGTTTTTTGAGTCTTTAGCCGCAGGAATTCCGGTAATACAAAATACCCAGGGTTGGATGAAAGATTTTTTAATTGAGTATAATGTAGGTTTTACCCTTAATCCAAATGAACCTGCACAATTAGCAGATAAGTTAATGTGGATGAAAGATAATTTAGAAGCGACAACAAGAATGGGTAATAACGGATTGTTGATTGCAGAACGCTTATTTGATAAGGATTATCTCGCAGATAAAATGCTTAATATTTTAAAGCAAGTTCATGAATCAACGAAATCATTATCTTCTTACAGGCGCAAGCGGTTTCCTTGGTCGCATAATTAGTAATGAATTAATTACAAGAGGTTTTAAGGTTACAGGTCTTGGGAAATTTAATCAACTTATCAATGTTGATATTACCAAGCCTTTCAATTTAAACAAAGAGTTGAATCCTGATGTAGTGGTGCATGCAGCTGGTAAGGCTCATTCTCTTCCCTTCACTCATGAAGAAAAAAAAGTCTTTTATGATGTTAACTTTGAGGGAACTAAAAACCTTTGCATAGCTTTAGAAAAGTTAACAGTTAAGCCAAAATCTTTCATTTATATTAGTACCGTTGCTGTATATGGATTGGATTCAGGTACTATGATTTCGGAAAACCACCCCTTAAAAGGAGAAACGCCTTATTCTAAATCCAAAATTCTTGCTGAAAATTGGCTAACTGATTGGGCATATAAAAACAAAGTTAAATTAGGGATTTTACGATTGCCATTGATTGCAGGCTCAAACCCTCCAGGGAATTTAGGAGCCATGATTAACGGTATACGTTTAGGACGTTATCTTAGTATCGGAAAAGGAGATGCGCAGAAAAGTATTGTATGGCACAGTGATATAGCTTCTATTATTCCATCACTTTCCGAAGTTGGTGGAACTTACAATCTTACAGACGGATATCATCCAAGTTTTAAGCAATTAGAATTAGTAATATCTAAAAAATTAGGTAAAAGAGCACCCATAACTATTCCTTTGTATGCTGCAAAAATATTAGCACTTGCCGGCAATATACTAGGAAACAGTTTTCCGATTAATAGCCAAAAACTAAAAAAAATAATATCTACATTAACGTTTGATGATAAAAAGGCATGCAATATGCTAGGCTGGAAGCCTTCTTCGGTTCTTGAAAAATTAAGTGAGACATTATGATATACTTAATTTTACTGCCCCTTTTTTTTATAATTATGCTGCTTTACTTCCGCATAGCTGATCATTACAATATTACCGATCATCCTAATGAACGCAGTTCACATACCCATGTAACCATTCGCGGAGGCGGTATTATTTTTCTTTTTGCTGCAGCAGTTGCCATCATCTGGCATACTGATTACTGGTTACCGATATTCGGCATTTTTATTATTGGTATAATCAGTTTCATTGACGACCAGAGAACTTTATCCAACAAAATTAGAATTGTGTTTCATTTGATAGCAGTAACATTGCTATTTATTTATTTACATTTATTTTCCACCTTTCCTGTTTACGGCTCTATTTTGCTTTATATTTTGGCAATCGGTATTATCAATGCTTTTAACTTCATGGATGGCATTAATGGCATTACGGGTGCTTATAGTTTGATAGTATTGGGAGGATTGCAATATATTAATCTGCAACAAATTCATTTTGTTGATCCCGATTTGATCTGGTTACCTATGCTTGCCTGCTTCGTGTTCCTTTATTATAACTTTCGTAAAAAAGCCAAATGTTTTGCCGGGGATGTGGGTAGTGTAACCATTGCTTTTTGGATTATTGTTCTATTGCTCGACCTAATACTTACTAGTAATAATTGGACTTATATTTTATTTTTAGCAGTTTATGGCGTGGATACTGTGCTTACCATTATTCATCGATTATGGCTGAGGCAGAATATTTTTAAAGCACATCGTTTTCATTTTTTTCAGCTTTTAGCAAATGAGCAAAAGATACCTCATTTGCTGGTCTCTTTTTTTTATGCGGTTGTACAATTACTCATTATTATTTGGATCATTAAAAACCCCAAGCCATTTTGGTTGAATTTTATAATAACCTGTATTCCACTAATAGTTATTTATGTATCCCTAAAATCCAGGTTAATGAAACATAAGCAATCATGAGAAAACAAATTCTTGTTTACTGAACGGTGGTTATGCCCTTATCGTTATTGATGAATCTTGAACAGGAATGGACAAGTTGTGGCTATTTAATGATCACCCCATTATGGAAACATATGCATTTACAACCGGTATTTGAAAAAGCTCATTATTACGGGGGAAACATTGCAGAAAAATTATTTGAAAACGGACTTTGTTTACCTTCTGGCAGTAATTTAGCACAATCAGAAAAAGAGAAAGTATTAGCGATTATTGAGAAAGAACTAATTATGAAAAAAAATTGAAACGGATAATTAAGATCTAACAAACTAATCAATTAATTAGTCTGCCAGTTAAACGCTATACCTGTTTTCTTAATTTAAAGTACATTAAAAAAATTCTTTTAAGAAATTATTTAAAACAATATTATCCATTTTTAAGTAAGTCAATGTCAATAAGATTCGCGGTTATGGGATTTGGTCATATAGGTAGAAGACATGCAATAATTATAAATGAATTTAGTGGCGCTGAATTATGTGGAATCATTGATATAAATCCTGATGTTCAAAATCATGCACTATATCCATTAGGTATTCCATTTTTTACATCCTTGGAGGAATTTTTTGAAAAAGGGCCAAAAGTTGATGTCTTAAATATCGCTACCCCAAATGGGCTCCATTGCAGCAATGCTTTAACTGCATTAAGTGAAAACCTTCATGTAGTAATCGAAAAACCTATGGGCTTAACTAAAAATGAATGTGAGCAAGTCATTTATAAATCATTGCAGGTTTCTAAACATGTTTTTGTTGTTAAGCAAAACCGTTATAGTCCGCCAGGTAAATGGATGAAAGATATTGTTTCTCATAAAGCTATTGGTAATGTTTTAATGGTTCAGGTTAATTGTTATTGGAACAGAGACAGGCGTTATTATACTGCTAATAATTGGAAAGGTTCATTAGATCTTGATGGAGGAAGTCTTTTTACACAGTTCAGTCATTTTATTGATATTATGTATTGGGTTTTTGGAGACATAAAAAATATTCATTCAATCATGGCTGATTTTTCTCATAAAGACCTTACTGAATTTGAGGATTCCGGAATGGTTCATTTTGAATTTGTAAATGGAGGTATTGGCTGTATTAATTTTTCAACTTCTGTTTGGGATAAAAATATGGAAAGTTCAATAACAGTTATTGGCAGCAAGGGAAGTTTTAAAGTGGGTGGACAGTATATGAATGAAATTGAATATTGCCACATTGAAGGTTATGAAATGCCGGTATTGGAACCCACTAACCCACCGAATGATTACGGGCCTTTTAAAGGTAGCGCTGCTAATCATCACTATGTAATTGAAAATGTAATAAACACTTTAAAAGGAGAAGATACCATTACAGCCAACGCTTTAGAAGGCATGAAAGTAGTAGATATTATAGAAAGAATTTATGCTTCAGGTGATCTGAAAAAAATAAAAAATTAAGGAATGGCTATTGTATATTCGGCTCATCCATCTGCATTTATTGATGAAGGATGTGAAATTGGTGAAGGAACTAAAATCTGGCATTTTTCTCATATTATGTCTGAATGTATAATTGGTAAACGCTGTAACATTGGACAAAATGTAGTTATATCTTCACATGTTGTGCTCGGTAATAATGTAAAAGTTCAAAATAATGTTTCAATTTATACAGGGGTAATTTGTGAAGATGATGTTTTTTTAGGTCCGTCTATGGTTTTTACTAATATATCTAATCCCCGTTCCGCTGTTATTCGGAAGGATAAATATGAAAAGACAATAGTTAGAAAAGGAGCGTCAATAGGTGCAAATGCAACAATTGTTTGTGGAAATGAAATAGGAGAATATGCATTAATTGGGGCTGGTGCGGTAATCACCAGGCCAGTGAAAGCTTTTGCATTAGTAGTGGGTAATCCTGCAAAACAAATTGGTTGGGTAAGTGAGTATGGCCATAAGTTACATTTTAATGATAAGGGAGTGGCTCTTTGTCCCGAAGAAAGATCATGCTATAAATTAGAAAATAATGCTGTAAACAAGATGAGGAGCAATGTTATTTAATTCCAGGGTTTATCAGTAATGCGTTTGCAGGATTTATTTTTACCACAGTAAAATTACTGTAATATGAGTAGAATTGACATAATTTTTCCACCGTCATAAATTCATATTTTTATAAAACCATTTATCATTTTTCTTTTCCTACTTTTGTAATTGTACAGACTACTTCTTTTTTCCTATGCAGAACAGTATAAATAAAGTTTACAAATTATTAAAGCAATGGTCTATAACTCCCCGATGGATTATATTTGCCCTTGATCTGATTATCTGTGCTTTTTCACTTTTTTACGCCAACTTACTCCGTTTCAATTTTAATTATCATTTTATTGTACAGAATAATTTTGGTATACAAATCTTATTTGTAACTACTCTCAATATAGTATTCTTTGGAATTTTTCGTACATATGAAGGTATCATCCGGATATCCGGTTTAAAAGAGGGTTTACGCTGTGTCCGTGCTATATTTTACTCTTTTGGTATATTACTATGTATTAATATTTTCTGTAGCATATTCGACTTAAAATACATAGTTCCATATTCAATTCTCATCATTTATTTTTTTACATCTGCGGTATTAATATATGGTTACAGAATTTTAGCTAAACAATTATATTGGCAAAGTGTAAGGCACGATGTTAAACTACAAAATGTAATTGTTATAGGCGCCGGCAATAATAGCTCTTTATTGAAACATGCATTAGAGCATTCTTCAGGTGACCAGGTAAATATTGTAGCGTTTATTGAGGAAAATCCTAAACTATGGAAGAAAACAATTGAAAATGTCAAAATATATCCTACCGCTCAAATTGAACAAATTGTAAAAAGTAAACAGGTAAAATCCATTTTTATTGCTGATGAAAACAGGGATATTAATTTAAAGAATAATTTAATTGATTTTTGTTTAGCTAATAATATCGTACTTAAAATTATTCCGGCATTACAAAACTGGATTGACGGTGAATTAAATGTAAGGCAACTTAAAGATGTTAGAATTGAAGATCTCCTGAATCGTCCTACAATACATCTTGCAAAAGATCATATTCAAAAATATATACAATCAAAAAGAGTACTTATAACAGGAGCTGCCGGATCTATTGGAAGGGAGATAGCCAGGCAAATAGCAACAATAGATCCGGAATTATTAATTCTATGTGATCAGACAGAAACCGGATTATATGAATTAGAGTATGAATTAGAACAAATTTCCGGTGTAAAAAAATCATATCAAATTTATGTTGGTGATATCAGGGACAAAAAAAATATGCAACATCTATTTGCCACCTATCACCCGGAAATAGTAATACATGCAGCTGCATACAAGCATGTGCCATTGATGGAAAAAAATGCTTCTGAAGCAATTAAGAATAATGTTTTAGGAACTAAAATATTAGTAGATCTCGCAGAAAAATTTGCTGTTGATCGTTTTTTGTTTATATCAACCGACAAGGCGATTAATCCTACAAATGTTATGGGCGCATCAAAACGTATTGCTGAATTATACATTGAGGCTACACAAAAAAAATCCAATAGCAGTAACGGAGTAAATGGTCATTATGAATACAAATTAAATGGAGAAAATGGTCACTCACGTAAAAAGCATTTTACTAAATTTATAATTACAAGGTTCGGCAATGTTTTAGGTTCTAACGGCTCAGTAATTCCTCGTTTTAAGCAGCAGATAGATAAGGGCGGACCTCTCATGGTTACTCATCCTGATATAACGCGTTTTTTTATGACCATTCCTGAGGCTTGTTCATTGGTGTTAGAAGCAGGTACAATGGGAAAAGGCGGAGAAATTTTTATATTTGATATGGGAAAGCCCATAAAGATTGTTGACCTGGCTCACAAGATGATTAAACTGGCGGGATTTATTCCCGGTAAAGATATCAGAATTGAATATTCGGGTTTACGCCCTGGCGAAAAACTTTACGAGGAGTTTATGAATAATGCAGAGAAGCTGATTCCTACACATAACAAAAAAATAATGATAACGGAAGGAAGCAATTACGATTATGAATCAATTAAAGAAATGATTGCTCAACTTATTGAAACGGCATCGAACAATGAGGATATTGAAGTAGTAAAACAAATGAAACGTATTCTTCCTGAATATAAAAGTAAAAATTCCGATTTTGAAATACTTGATGAAAAACCTTCTTTAATTTCATTATAATAATTAATTTCAATTATCTTGCGCCCATAACCAATAATTTACCTTCAAATTAAAATGCATTTTCTCCATTTTTTATATATTTTTATTAACCCAAATTAACATTGTATGTATAACACTAAAATCAAGAACCTTGTTCTAATTGCCATCTTTATGGCATTCTCAGTTTCAACTTTAGCACAAGATGATTCTGCCACTATCACCACAGGCAACAACAATACTGCCACCACCACCATGAATTCAACCGCCACTACTTCTCTTACACCTTTTAGTGGCAGTAAAGGTTTTAGAAAGTTCTCAATTGGCATTAATGCTGGTGCATTAAATCCCGCAGTTGCTATTGGTGGCTCCAATGATTTTACAAACCCACAAACTACTTTGGGATATGGAGCTAACATTAAGTATCAGCTTACTCATTATCTTGCCTTACAAGCTGATTTTGTTCGTGGTAATTTAAAGGGCAATCAGGATGATCCTTTATGGGAGGATGGAGGGCCACAACCAAACAGGCCTGTTACAGAGTTTGATACAGAGCTACACTATGCCATCAGCGGCGGTGGAGTTTTTACATTTGGCAACATAAATTGGCTAAGTGCAAGAAGCAGGATTGTACCTTATATATCTGCAGGGGCCGGGTTAGCTCAATATGATGTAAGAATAGTTCCCAGAGGTAGTAGTCAGTTGGTTGATTTCCCTGCTAACAGCCCAATAACCGAATTTTTTGTGCCTGTGGGGTTGGGTTTAAAGTTTAGGCTTTCCAACGCGTTAAATCTGGATCTCGGATATCGTATGAACTTTACAGATGGTGATAACCTTGATGGCGCAAGGATATTACCTGCAAGTTATCATAAAGATAAATTTCAATATGGCTTTTTAGGGCTTGAATTCGCATTCGGAAATAAAGCAAATGAGCAGTTGATGTTCCATAATCCGGCAGCACAATTAAACAATCATATCAAGACGCAAATAGATCGTTTGCAGACCCAGATAGATACGTTAAATGCCCGGTTAAGTGTAGTTGATACTGATGGAGACGGAGTAGCAGATCAATTTGATAAAGAACCCGGAACACCTTCAGGATGCCCTGTTGATTTTCGTGGTGTAACACGTGATACCGATGGCGACGGAGTGCCTGATTGTAATGACAAACAATTAATTACACCTACAGAATGCCAGCCGGTTAATGCTGAGGGCGTTGGTACTTGTCCTCCGCCTCCATGTTGCGATTCACTTCGTATGGGAACCGGAGCTTGTGATCTTGGTGATCTGCCTAGTATTTCTTTCAGAGGTTCTGCATCCGGAGTTAATTCTGATGCGAGATTAATGTTAGCTACTGTTGCTTCTAAAGTGAAGAGCAGCGCCAATTGTACCATTACGATTACAGGATATCCTGCAGCCTCTAAAGCTTCACAGGCATTATGTAACAGAAGGCTTGAAGCTGTTAAGAATCATCTGGTTGAAAATGAAGGTATAAGTTCAGATAGGATAACAACCAATTGTGAAGTTGGAGGTGGTGACGCAAACACCGTAGACATAAGAGGTAACTAATTATAATATTACTTTTTGCTTGAATTAACCCCTTTTCTTTTTTAGAAAGGGGGTTTTTTTATGTACGCCATATGATAAAATGATGGGTTAAAATTTATTTTTTTATAAGCATGCGTTGCTTGAATATTAAAGCTCCTGCATCCACTTATAGCACTTGCCAATAATGTAGTATTTATGTTTTAAAGAATGGCTTGCTTTGGGTTAAGAGTTTCAATTTTTTTTGATAAGCTCATCTCAATTACTCAAATTATTGGCCGCTTAAACTGAACTCAGTTTTTTATGATAACTTTTAAAACTTAATTTGAGTGTTGCACTTACTTAGAATCTGTGCATAGATAAAATTTATGTCAACGTAATTAAACTGTAGTATATGTTTGTAAAAATTTTATTAAATGGAATTACAGGAAAAGATTTCTTCAGCATGGACCAATAGAGAACTGCTTAAACAAAGTGAATATACAGATGCTATACATTATGTTATTGAAGAGTTGGATAAGGGTAAACTACGTACCGCTATGCATGTAGGTAATGCATGGCAGGTTAATGAATGGGTAAAACAAGCCATTCTTCTTTATTTCGGTATTCAAAAAATGGAAACTTTTATTTTGCCTCCCTTTGAGTTTTATGATAAAATAAAGTTGAAAAGCGGGTATGCATCACTGGGGGTCAGGGTAGTACCTCATGCCGTAGCAAGGTATGGGGCTTACCTTGCTAAAAATGTAGTATTAATGCCAAGCTATATAAATATAGGGGCTTATGTAGATGAAGGTACAATGGTGGATACATGGGCTACTGTAGGGAGTTGTGCCCAAATAGGAAAGAATGTACATCTGAGCGGTGGTGTTGGTATTGGCGGAGTTCTTGAGCCTTTGCAAGCCAGCCCTGTGATAATTGAAGATGGTTGTTTTATAGGCAGTCGTTGTATTGTAGTGGAAGGTGTAAGAGTAGAAAAAGAAGCCGTTCTTGGTGCAAATGTTGTATTAACTCAATCAACAAAAATTATTGATGTTAGTGGAAGTGAGCCTGTAGAATATAGAGGATGTGTACCGGCAAGAAGTGTTGTAATTCCCGGAAGTTATTTAAAGAAATTTCCTGCAGGAGAATATAATGTTAGCTGCGCTTTAATTATTGGGAAAAGAAAAGAAAGCACTGATATAAAAACAAGTTTAAATAATGCACTTAGAGATTTTAATGTAAGTATTTAATTAAATACATTCTTGTTTTTATTTCCAGCGAAAATCATATTTGCCAATTGCACTAAATACGGCTTTGCTGGGGCCGGAAACAGGCACCTAATCTTCAAATCCTATCCAAATTTCCTTTTCGGATAAGTATAAATTTTTTTACATGGACACGAATAAAAAGTCCTCCCATATTGGAGGACTTGTCATGATGAATATTTACAACCGTGGTTAGCTTTTATCTGTTTTCTTAAAAATATCCCAGTTCATCGTCATTCCTTTTAATGAAATTTGTTCGTCAGCATTTTCAAAAGTAATAACATACTCTGTTCCGTTATCTGTTGATAATTCAAAAAGATCAGTGATCCAATAACCAACGTATTTCTCTTTTATATCTTTCTGTAAATGCAAAGGAAGATGATTAAAGGACATGTTACGTGTTACACCTAATAAATTGCCTTCAAGGGAAAAGAAAGCTTCGATGTTTTGTTCATCTAAACTAAACTTAACTTTATAATGCGTTGCTTTTGTTTCCCAGTTTACATTAGATGCCTGTACAAATTCTTTTTTAAATTCATTTAAGATCCTGCCTGGAATATCGCTATTAAGTTTGTTAGCGAATGTGTTACCGATTGTTAAAAGTATTGCTGCTGCTAATACTATGATTTGTTTTTTCATGATGATTTTTTTTGTGAATAATTAATTAGGTGAAATTACTGCTGAAAATATGCGCGTGGTAGTAAATGAGACCATGCATAAGAATGATGCGACCAAATGCAAAAAGAGGAGGTGGTTTTAAAACAAGTTAAAATAGATTCTGATTGTAAAATTTTAAAAGTTATTTTCTAATCTCAGAGTATGGTAGGTTAAAAAATAATTTAACTTATGCCTTGAAGTTATCAATAAAGGAATAGATAATTTTGAACTTTGTTGTTCTTAAGAATATGACGCAGTAAGGGTTTTAAAACAAATTGTAATTCAAGTTATATTTAAGTGCGGTATGAAGCTCATTTTATCTTATTTTTTTTTATTTGTTAGCCTTGGTTTTATAGGTATTAACCTTTCCTGCAATAACAATTATAATGAAGCACAACCATCGTTTTACTATTACCCCAAAGTAAATGTATACTATGATGCTACCCGGGCAAATTACATCTACTCTTTAGATAGCGGTAAAACATGGGACAGTATGGATGACAAATTAAACAAAGCGCCCACTACACTTGGAAAAGAAGTTATTATAGACAGCCCGGTAAGTGAAGTATGGAAAGCAAATGAAATGCATAGAAAACTATATGGCGGCACGCTATTGAATATAATAAGTGCAGACACCGGGATAGTTGTTAAAAAAGCTGCGTCAGAAAAAGTGACCCAAATAAATAAAACCAACATTGATACAACTAACACAGAAGCATCTCAGAAAAAGCCCAGGAAAGGTTTCTTTAGAAAGATATTTGGAAAGAAAAACAAAAAAGATTCATGAGGAGTTTAATAATAATTTTTAATTACTGATATAGAAATGGACTCGAATAAATCTGTAATCAACAAATGAAAACTACAAAATCTTTTTGGCAACGCATGGGCTTGCACGATTGGCTGCTTAAAAATGAAAATAAAATATCACCCCACGAAGCGGCTTCACTTACTCCCAATGACGTGTACAAATATATAGTTGAAAAATTCCATGAATCTATAGCCCAGTTATCTTTTGCACAGCGTATTGTTTTTTATCATGAATATATTATTTGTTTTAAAACCCTTACTGCGTCATATTCTTAAGAACAACAAAGTTCAAGATTATCTATTCCTTTATTGATAACTTCAAGGCATAA
>MWVX01000589.1_pt1 | contig 11747 bp, 6 predicted proteins | sample 1047311 | NCBI WGS metagenome assembly MWVX01 (sample SAMN06349984, study PRJNA376086) | soil metagenome | isolation source: MtG-4 sample Antarctic (ecotone) soil | place: Antarctica | collected 2015-01-13
GATACGCTACATCTGTAACACGGATTGATAGTGAAGTTGGCGATTTGATGCAGCTATTAAAAGACCTTCATATTGATGATAATACGCTGGTGGTATTTACCTCCGATAATGGCCCTTCTCTTGAATCCTATCTTCCTGAAAAAATAACGCCTGAATTTTTTAACAGCTTCGGACCTTTTGATGGTGTTAAGCGGGATTGCTGGGAAGGAGGCGTACGCATGCCTGCCATTGTTTACTGGCAGGGACATATTCCGGCAAACAGCGTAATTACAAACCCAAGCGGGGCTCACGACTGGTTGCCTACATTTACCGCCGCTGCAGGTATGCCAGCACCTGCGAGTTCGGATGGTGTATCGCTTTTACCTTCTCTCACCCGTACCGGAAAGCAAACAAACAGTCTTGTGTACATAGAGTATGCGGAAAAAGACTCCACTCCGGATTTTAAAGAGTTTGATCCACAACACCGCAATAGGCTGCGCAATCAAATGCAGTTGATACGGTTTGGCGATATTGTGGGTGTACGCTACAATATAAAGTCTGCTAACGATGACTTTGAAATTTATGATGTAGTAAAAGACCCGCAGGAAACAACAAATCTTGCTGGTGATCCTGCAATGAAAAATCTTCAAAGTAAGATGAAAGAAAGAGTGCTGCAGGTACGCAGACCCCAGGCTGATGTGCCGCGTCCGTACGATGATGCGTTTGTACCTGCGGTTACTAAAACTAAGGTGCAACCTGGCGTAAAATGGAAAGCGTTTAAAGGCGCCTTCCCTTGGGTTCCTAATACGGCTACTTTAAAATCAACAGCGGGTGGAAGTACAAAAGACCCTTCCGCAAATGTGTCTGGCAATAATGAAAATGGAATCATTCTTTTTGAAGGATATATAAAAATCCCTGAAGATGGCCAATACAATTTTTATATAACTGCCGGTCATGGCGCTTTTTTACGCATACATGATGCTGCGGTTATAGATGCCGATTTTGGTTATGAAGGTGGCACAGAACGTTCTGGAAAAATAAGGCTAAAGGCAGGTCTGCATCCCTTTAAATTATATTATACAACTAAAGCCGGAGGTGATAGTAAGGTGAATTTTAAATGGGAAGGAAACGGTATAAAGAAGCATGATATACAGCCGGAATTGTTTTATCATGATTAAAAGAAATCAGGCAACTAAACCTTCTGATTCATAAAAAGCAGGCTGTTGGAATGCATCTGCTCTGCAGATTAAATTGAAAAAAAATATGAAAAATATTTTATTGATGGCATCTGTACTAATAGTAGCCGGTACAAAAATTTTCGCACAGCAGACGATTGCTTACAATCTTTGCGACGAGGATTTCCGTGCTATAAACATGCGCAGCAATCTTCCCAAAAATGTTGTTTACACAAATAAAAATGCATCTGCCGAAGCACGGGCAAAAGATGTAGTCAGCCGGTTGTCTTTTGACGAAAAGCTAAGGCTCACCGGCGGTTGGAAGACCATGCATTTCCCCTCAGTAGAAAGGCTGGGACTTCCCCCTGTATATTTTGCCGACGCCTCGCAAGGCATCCATATTAAAAACCTTTGCGTACAAGTTGAAAAATCAACTGCCTTTCCCCCGACGATTGCATTAGCCGCTACATGGAATGAAGCGCTTGCATATTCTTATGCCAAAAGCATTGGTGAGGAATGCAGAGCCTGGGGCGTAAGTGTTTTATTAGGTCCGGGGATAAATATGTACCGGCATTCAGCAGGAGGACGCAACTACGAATATCTTGGTGAAGACCCTTTTTTAACCTCTCTGCTCGGTGTTCATTACATAAAAGGTTTGCAGGAGACAGGTACGCTTGCCACTATAAAACACTTTATAGGAAACGACCAGGAATTTGTACGGCACATGGTGAATATAAAAATTGGCGAACGTGCTTTAAGAGAAATTTATTTGCCGCCTTTTGAAGCCGGTATAAAACAGGGAAAAGCATTAGCTGTTATGACAGGCAACAACCAGGTCAATGGTTTTCCAGGAGCCGCAGACAAGCCGTTAAGCCATGATGTTTTAAGAAACGAGTATGGACATAAAGGCATTGTAATGAGCGATTGGGCAAACAGTATTTACTGGCAGGAAAAGTTGGCTCTGGAACTCTCGTCGGGTCATAGTCTTTTAATGGCTGACAATACACTTTTCGCAGCCTATATCAACAAGGAAATAAAAGAGCATCCTGAAAGAAAACCGGAGATTGAAAAAGGTCTGGATACAATGGTTTTTCATAATCTCTTTGCTTTTTTTAAGAGTGGCATTTACGACCGCCCATATCGCAACCCCGCTTTGCTTTCAACAATTGAGGTGCATAAAAAAATTGCTCTTCAAACAGCAGAAGAAGCCATTACCCTGTTAAAAAACGATGATCACATTCTTCCTGTCAACCCGGCTTCTGTAAAAAAAATAGTTGTGCTGGGAAGTGAAGAAGCGTTAAAAGCCTACACCGGAAAAGGCAGCGGCGTGGTGGAAGGTTATGATCATACCGATTATATAACCGGACTAAAAAATGTGTATGGTAATAAGGTTGTGTATTACCAAAATATAAGTGATGATGAAATTTCCTCGGCGGATGTTGTTTTATATTTTATCACCAAACCGAGCGGAGAGGCTTTTGATATTGATTTTAATTTACCTAACGTAAGCGACACGGTAAAAAGATATGCGCAATTAAATAAAAATCTTGTAGTCATACATTCCGGAGGCAATGGTTTGGCAGTGCCCTGGCTTTCATCGGCAAAAGCTTTTGTATTTGCCTATCTATTAGGGCAGGAACGAGGCACAGCGCTAACAAATGTTATCAGTGGAAAAGTTAATCCTTCTGGAAAACTTCCTTTCACTATTGAAAAAGATTTTAACGAAGGTCCGGGAAAGAATTACAATAAACTGCCTGATGGCAGCTATTACTGGGGCGGCAATAGAACAAATTCCGCAGATATCAAAAAGAAGTTTGGTGATATTGAAATACCCTACAATGAAGGAATTTATGTTGGTTACCGGTGGTACGAAAAAAAGAACATTCAGCCGCAATTTCCCTTTGGTTTTGGATTGTCCTACACCACCTTCTCTTTTGGCAAGCTATCATCGTCTGCTAAAAAAATTTTAAAAGATAAACCGGTTGCTATCACATGCACCATTACAAACACCGGGACACTTGCCGGCGCCGAAGTGGTTCAATTATATGTAAGTGATGTAAAAGCTACAGTTGACAGACCGGTAAAAGAATTGAAAGGATTTAAGAAAGTGTTTTTACAACCTGGAGAAAGTAAAAAAGTTATACTAAACATTGGTTGGAAAGATTTAGCATTCTGGAGCGAAAAAGAACACCAATGGAAAGTGGAGCCTGGAGAATTTATCATGTCCGTAGGTTCATCATCACAAAATATGAAGCAACAGATTTCAATTTCTTATTAAGTCTTTTGTGCATTCACGGGATCATTCATTGTTTAAAAAATTAATAATAACAAACTTTTTGTAGTCAGCATCACAGTCAATAGCAAAACAATCTTGAATTATGAAACAAGTTTTACAACAGCTTAAGCAAACATCGTTTTGCATCTTAATAATTACATCATCTGCAGTATGCTTTGGTCAAAATAAGGCACCGCAGGTTAAGGCAGATGTTGAAACGGGTCAGAAGAAAACTATAAAAACGGGTATAACATCAACGCCAAATAAAGCAGACCATATTGTTGCTATCAATCTAATAAACAACACAACAGCTAATCAAAATTTAAAGGCGATAAACATCACCATTACACCTGATGTCCTTATACCGAATGGCATAGTTTACATGAAAGGCGCCGATCAAATGCAGGACCACGAAGGTCAGATGATAAAAATGGTAACTGGAGAAAAACGAAAGTACAATAACAGCAACATGTACTTACTATTTAAGCGGGGTGAAGAGGATTATCTTTTAGCAGGTCTTATTTCGTGGCGCACCTTTTTGTGCAATGTAATAACAGAGGACGGCGTAATAAAAATTTTAGGCGATGGAGACGGCAAAGAAATTAAAGCGGGGCAAAGCATTGCATTTGATAAAGTTGTTTATATGCAGGATAAATCCTGGCAGGATCTGCTGGAAAGATATGCTGCTGTAATTACGAAAGAAAATGCCGTGAAAGCACCGCAAAACAGTAACTGGACAGGCTGGTCAACTTGGGACTTTTATGTACAAAAATATTTGCCCGCAGATGTGGAAACTAACACTGCGGCAATCAAAAGTTTAGATGTTCCTACGAATATTATTCAGCTGGATGGAGGTTGGTGGAAACATCGCGGCGACTACATGGAAACAAGAGACGACCTCCCCGGCGGCATTAAAAGCCTGGTGGAAAATATTCACAAAGCAGGCTATAAGGCAGGTTTTCATTTTGACGGCATGAGGGCTTCAAAAGCAGCAACCATTGTAAAAGAGCACCCTGAATATTTTATACATACGGATAAAGGAGACCTGCTGCAAATTGGCAAAGATCCCATTACCAAAGAACCTATCGTTTTCTGGGATTACTCACATCCGGGAGCAACTGCCTACATTAAAAAAGTAATGAAGAATGCAAGGGAAAACTGGAAGATAGATTACTTTAAAATTGATTTTCTTCGGCACGGGTTATTTAAAGGTGTAAGCCATTTACCTGTAACTAATCTAGAGCGATTCAGAATGGGCATCAAAGCAATGAAGGAAGGCTTTGGAAACGATGTTTACTTTCTTGCATGCAGTGCAAACTTCGGAACCATGATAGGCTTATCGGACGGTGACCGGACCGGTGGCGACATTCACCCTGACTACGAAACAGTGCGAACAAGAGCACAGCATAGCTCCGCCAGCTATTATTTTCATCCTAAATTATTTAATCTTGACCCTGATTATGTTGTACTCCGTTCTGAACAGGAAACGAATGAGCGGGATGGCAAAAAGCCTTCACTTACTTATGATGAAGCGGCTATGTGGGCAAACTATGTTTCCATTTATGGCAATGCCCGTTTTGAAAGTGATAACATTCCTTTATTAAAGCCGGTGAAAAAAGCTTTGATCGAAAAAAACTTTCGCATGCCGTTTTTTAATAAAACCATTCCTATGGATCTATGGGATCATTATTCAACTTATACAGACGCTCCTAATTTCTTTCTGGCTAGAACGGATAATGGAACTATATGTTTAGGCTTATTTAATTGGGATAATAAAGATGTTTCTTTCACTGTCACTGGATTTAAACAGAATGGCAGCTTCAAAGAATTTCAGGGTGATGCACAATTCAAAACGGCTGATGGAAGGCTTCTTGTTCCATTGAAAGGTGTTCATTCCATCTTATTGAAATACGAAGGAAAGGAAACATTTGACCATTTGAGAAAAGGACTGAAGCTAACCACCGGTAAAAAATAAATGTAACTAAAGGGGATCAACAACATCGTTAACAAAAAAACTATGAAGAAAGCACTTATAATTTTTACTTATCTGTTTTTTACAGTTATGCAAATAACTTTTGCACAAAAAGCAGTCGTGGCAGCTAAACGGTTAGGCACATGGGGACATGGAAATACAATCTCAAACAGTATTGTAAAATCAATGCCTTTTATACGGGGTTGGAACTTTACTTTTCAATGGCGCGAACTGGAGCCAAAAAAAGGACATTTTAACTGGAAACTTTTTGATGACCAGTTAACTATTGCTGCCAATAATAACCTGTATGTTGGCTTTATGGTACATGTAGGGCAGGCTAGCCCCGAATGGGTTTATACCGAAGATGGCGTTCCTAAAGTAACTGTGGAAGATAAAAAACACGACATTCCCTACTTCCCTTATTATCTGGATGCTGCGTATAAAGCAGATTATTTAAACATGCTGCAAGCGGTTGCCCAACATGTAAAATCATTAAAGCCTGAAATAAGAAATAAAATACTTTTTTGGATGAGCGCTGAAGGAAGCACTGGTGATGTAACACCATATAAAGGTGTGGTTAAAGATGTGAAGTATGATATAACGGAAGCGCAGTGGACAGACTTTAAAAAGGACGCCTGGAAACTGATGTATGACTTCGGACAGTCTTCAAATCCGCAGGTCAATATTCTTATTAACCCAGCTAACAATGGAATGTATTTTGATTACCTGGTAAAGAATTTTCCAAAGGCATGGTTTAAAGCTGGCTCTTTATCACATACCTACCAGTTTGATGATGAAATGGATTACCATAAGCGATTGCAAAGGATTGTAAAGCCGAATAATAACGGAATGACCAATCGTATTCGCGGTGAGTTTGAAGAAGTGCATAAAATTGGATGGTTCCGGCAATCGCCCCAGCAAAATACGTTTTGCATTGCAGCTTCAGCACTTCATATAGGTTTAGATATTTTAAATGTTCGTGAGGGCATAACACAGGAAACCGGCGGCTCAGATTATGCGTTTCGGTTCTTCAATCAATACGCAGGGCAACGTGACCCCGTAACTGCAACCGGTGCATTTTGTTTGCTTCGCGATGTGTTGGATATTGCTGATACGGATCGTTTTCCTGAAAGTGAATTTGGAAAGCTGGAAGGTGCCATCAGCGAAAAACCAAAAAAAGATGATGAAACAAACAGTGCAATGGATGATAAGCAAGAAACAAAAAAAGTGGCGTTAAAAGCTGTTGTTTCTGAAAGAAAACAAAATATTTTAAATGCATTTTCCACTTATGGCGCAAAGAATGGTCCTTCGCCGGAAGTAGAAGAAAGGATCTATAAAAACGATTCTAATCTGGAACCCAAGTTGCGAAAAGAAAATCTGAGAAGCGACTTGCAGGACAAGTATAATTATGATATTGGCAGTAACCTTATCCCTAATAATTATGAACGCTTTCTAACGCAATATTCTCCTAACACTACCAGCCGCGGACGCTGGCGTATTGGTCCCCTTGACCAGCCTTACGGACGTTATGCCCGTGCTTTTGATCATGCAGCTGGAATGAACGAAATGTTTTTTGCTTTAGATAAAAATTTCTTTCGCAACAATAATGAAGCGCATAAGCTCCAGGTAAAACTGGTATATTTTGATAAGGGTAATGGTCAATGGTCGTTCAATTATCACAATGGAAAAACGAAGGTGGAAAAATATAAGGTCCGCTGCACAAACACCAACCGGTGGATTGTGAAAACGATTGAATTGACGGATGCTTATACCCATAAAAAATTAGCACATGAAACAGATTTTTCGTTAAAATATGTATCAGGAGATGATACCATTTTTAGTATGATAGAAGTGTTTAAGAAATAAATATTGCTCTTACAAAATCAATCCTGCATCATTCAAAACAATAAAATTGAAATTCAAAAAAACTTAAAAACTTAAAATGAGAACAATAACATTCACTGTCATTTGTCTTATCGCCTTTTGCCAGGCTTCCTGTGTATCTGCCCAAAATAAATCATCTGCACAACCAATAAAATGGCACCCTGGTCATTACAGCTTAGTGTCTGATGAAGAAACTCCAAGAGAAAAATATATTCTTGGAAATTTTTTAGGGCTGCAAAAAAAGTACCCCTGGAAAATGTTAGAACCGCAAATGGGAAAATATGATTTCTCCATCATCAAAGCGGACCTTGCCTATTTGCAAAAGCATGGCAAGCGGCTGGTTATTCAACTGCAAACAAAAGACTTTGGCGAGGGTCAGATGAATGCACCCGAATATTTAAAAGACGCTTCTTTTAACGGTGGATTGTACCGCACAGCAACAGGCTCCTTAAACCCCGTTTTATGGAATGCAAGAGTGGGTGAACGTGTTGAAGCCTTTTACAAGGCGCTTGGAAAAGAATTTGATAAAGAGCCTTTTATTGAAGCAATTGTTTTACCCGAAACTGCCGTATCCGGCGATATACAACGGAAGGATCAGGAGGGCGTGGAGCATTTTACCAATGAAAAATATGGCAATGCTTTAAAGCAGCAAATGAAAGTTTTAAAAGAAGCTTTTCCTACAACTGTGGTTATCCAGTTCACCAACTTTCCAAAAGAAATTTTATCCGACCTTACGCAGTTTCAAAAAGAAAATGGCATTGGAATGGGTGGTCCCGATATTAATTTATATTCCCGCGGATTGAATGATCCTAAGGCGGGAGTTTATCAATACTATGACAGCCTTGCCGGTTATGTTCCCTTAGGCGCTGCCGTACAATCGCAGGATTATACATACAGTAAGGCTGAAAAATATGATGTGAAATTTGAAACGCCATCGGTTGAACAAATCTATAAGTTCGGCAAAGACCGGCTGCACCTCAATTATATATTCTGGTTAATAAAGCCGTTATATTTTGAAAAAGTAATGACGATGATGAACAGTGCAGATTTCCCTAAAGACCCGGCAGGAGGTTTAAATGCAACGCTACCTTCTTTTTATAAAAACAAAAAAATGCAATAACACATGGCAAATCATTTCTTTTTAAAATTTTTTCTTACTGCCAGCTTATTCATTTTGCCCCGTCTCATGTTTTCTCAAAATGCACTTGAGGATAAGACACACAAAAAGCGTCCGAACATTTTATTTTGCATAGCCGATGATGCTTCGTACGAATATATGAGTGCTTACGGTTTTGATCATGCCTGGGTTAAAACCCCGTCGTTTGACCGCGTAGCTAAAGAAGGCGTTTTATTTCGAAATGCCTACACACCTAATGCAAAGTGTGCACCATCACGGGCTTCCATTCTTACCGGAAGAAATTCGTGGCAGTTGGAAGAAGCCGGAAATCATGGAGGTTTTTATCCGGCTAAATTTATAACATTTATGGAAGCGCTTGGCAAAAACGGTTACCAGGTTGGTTATACCGGAAAAGGTTGGGCACCGGGTAAGCCCGGAGAAGTTAACGGGCAACCGAGACTATTGACAGGACCCAATTACAGCGAGATAAAAATGGCGGCTCCTACCACTGAAACGTCTCCGAATAATTATGCAGCAAACTTCCAGGAATTTTTAAAAAACAAACCAGCTAACCAACCATTTTGTTTTTGGTACGGAGGTCATGAGCCGCACCGTGCATACGAGTATATGTCCGGCGCCTCTAAGGGTCAAAAAAATATTGCTGATATTAAGCAGGTACCGCCTTACTGGCCGGATACCAAAGAGGTGAGAAACGACATGCTTGATTATGCGTATGAGATGGAATACTTTGACCTGCATTTAGGAAAGATGCTCCAGATTTTAGAGGAAAATGGTGAGTTAGATAACACAATTATTGTAGTCACAGCAGATAATGGAATGCCATTTCCAAGAGTCAAAGGGCACATGTATGAAAGGGACAATCATTTGCCGCTGGCGATCATGTGGAAGAAAGGAATAAAAGCACCCGGCAGAAATATACTGGATATGGTAAGCTTCATTGATCTTGCTCCTACCCTTTTAGAAATTGCAGGATTGAGCCAACAGAACAGCCAGATGCAACCCATCCAGGGGCAATCGCTGCTGAAAATTATCACTTCAAAAAAAGATGGAGTTGTTGAAACTAAGAGAGATCATGTGCTTTTGGGCAGGGAACGAACTGATATAGGAAGACCCAATGATGTAGGCTATCCGGTGCGTGGAATTGTTGCAAAAAATTTTCTTTACACCCGTAATTATGAACCCGACAGATGGCCAAGCGGCAACCCTGAAACCGGGTATTTAGATACGGATGGCGGTCCCACAAAAACAGTAATATTAGCGGGCAGACGAAAGGGAGAATACCTGAATTTTTGGGATCTGTCTTTCGGCAAAAGACCGCCTGAAGAGCTTTATGATATAGATAAGGATCCTTACTGTATGTATAACCTTGCAACTGATAGGTCATTCAGCAAAATAAAAGAGGGGCTTAAAACAAAAATGGAAAAAGAGCTTAAAAGCCAGAACGATCCGCGAATGTTTGGCAAAGGTTGTGTGTTTGATCAGTATTTACACGGCGAGCCTAAAGTGCGGAACTTTTACGAACGCTATATGAAAGGCGAAGGGGTAAAAGCCTATTGGGTAAACGAAAGCGATTTTGAGAAAAAGGAAAAATAATCTGATTAGCTTATTATTGTTGCGGTTCTCATTTGTTAGTGTCAGGCATGCTTAAAAAATACGTGATTAATGTCACCTGAATTACCACTTCATTGATTCACTCTGTTGAAAGGAGACAAAGTGAAGATGCATTCTCCCATAACTTAATTTAGAATCGCCTGCTTCATTGCTGCCCTGCCTTCCGCGGTGCCCTGAACGGCGTGCCCTGTGTTCGGAACAAGATCATACGAAAGAAGTGGTGTCCCTGCATTTTTAAGCCGGTCGAAATAATCTCTGGAAAGCGGCTGCATGTTCACATCGGTTTGTCCTGCAAAAAAATGTATGCGTGTTGTTGGATGAATATAATCGCTTCCATTTGTGGCTACACTTTCTGCAAGCCATCTGGGAACAAAGCTCGAATCATTGCGTGCCGCAGGTCCATTGCCATCAAAAAATCCGAACCCTTCATCAATAAATTTGCGGGTATCTAATGAAAACCAATAGGATTGTTCGGATGGCCTGTTCATACAGGATTTGTTTAAAACAGCATGCGGCGGTCCGCCGGGGAGGATAGCTACATCAATAATATTTTCCAACCCATAATGGCTTAGTGCATAAGACACCTGTGTAGAGCCTCCGCTGTTGCCGGTAATGCAAAAGCCTGCTTTGCCTGTTTGCTTTGTGATGCCAAGAGGCGAATAAAAGTTGTCGTAAACATATTTTATAACCGTAGCCGGCCTGCAAGCCAGCTGCGCTGTGCCGGCATCATTTCCCGAGGAGGAAATAAGCCAGTTTATTTTCCATCTTACCTGAACAATGGTAAAACCAAGTGTACGTAATTCTTCTGCCATTTGCTGTTGCTCTGAGAAGGGCCTCTGCTCCACCAATCGTCGCCACCGCCGCCCGTAAAGAACATAACTAATCCGCGAGGTGTTCCCCGGTAGGGAGCCACTGCAAGAAATCCACGCTCATTTTTTGCAACGCCTGGGGCCTGAACTTCAAATCCATAACAGCTGTACCCTGCAGGGCAGGTGGGGTCTGTTTCTGAATTTGCAATATACTTTCCAAGCGGCAGGGTCTGATATAATGGAGGATCAGGATTATGTGCAGGTTCGCTATTTTTTTTGCAGGAAAGTACGGAATTCTTATTGCGTTAAACTTAAAGCTAAAACTTGGGCAGCGAAACCATCAAACCTGGTTACTTCCAAATGCTCGTACCGGTTGGCTCCGCACCAGGGATAGATATAATAAACTGAACAATGATCTGTAAGGGATCATAGGCCGCAATTTGAACCTTGAGCAGGCAGGGGACAAGTTTTTAAATGTTCAATGAAGGACATTTTATCCATCATTCTCTTTAGCAAAACAATACCACCCCAGGGCGTAATTTCTTTATCAGTAATATATTTTTATAAACGACATGTAGTAAGAATTTCTTACAGATAAAATTGCTACTTTATTTAACAACTATGAAAAGAAAATCATTACTGGTAAGAGTTACAGAGAAAGAACTTCTAATGACCGTCATTAGAAATTTAGGCTAATGAACTTTTTGGGTTAATAACATTTAAAGAAGCTTAGAAAAGCAAGGTTTGTGCATGGGTCTCCTTCCATCGGGAAGGCCAGGATGGGCCGCCCTTATTTCAATACCTCTCTTGATATTACCATTTTTTGTATTTCCGATGTGCCTTCACCAATTGTACAAAGCTTTGAATCGCGATAGAATTTTTCAACCGGGAAGTCTTTTGTATA
>MWVX01000590.1_pt1 | contig 11740 bp, 9 predicted proteins | sample 1047311 | NCBI WGS metagenome assembly MWVX01 (sample SAMN06349984, study PRJNA376086) | soil metagenome | isolation source: MtG-4 sample Antarctic (ecotone) soil | place: Antarctica | collected 2015-01-13
TGCTTCAATAAGCTGTTTAATTTCCTTACCCTTCTGCTCTTTCCAGTAACCATCTTCCAATACCTGGATACTGCGATACAGATCTACCAAACCTTTTACCTCATCGGCAATGAACAGGGGATTGAACTAGGACTAATCCGCACCCAGGAATTACTGGCCGCGCGCAGAATAGACGGAGCAGAGCAATTTTTTACCAGGGCTTATGATTTTGGATACTCAAAAAGCACAGAGGAAACATTACGCATCTGGGATAAGAATAAGATTTTATCCGATGTGGTTTGGGTCATCCGCCGGTTTCAGCCGGATGTTATCATCACCCGTTTTCCACAGGACAACCGCGCAGGGCATGGGCACCATTCATCCTCTGCTGTACTGGCGGTTGAAGCGTTCTCTGCTGCTGCCGACCCGGCCAGGTTCCCGGAACAATTAAAGTATGTAAATACCTGGCAGGCAAAGCAGGTGGTGTGGAACACATTTAATTTCGGAGGTACCAATACGCAGTCGGAAGATCAGCTTAAGATTGATGTGGGCATGTTTAACCCGGTTTTAGGAAAGGGATACGGCGAGATTGCGGCTGAAAGCCGTAGCCAGCATAAAAGCCAGGGCTTTGGTATAGCCCGTCAACGAGGCTCCGCGCAGGAATATTTTTCTCCATGGAAGGGTGTGTTACCTAAAAACGATTTATTTGATAGTGTGAAAACAAACTGGACAAGGGTGAAGGGCGCAGAAGACATCCAACAAAAAATTGACCGGTTAATTAATGCGTTTTCTTTGTTCGAACCCGGTAGATCGGTAAAAGGTTTGGTAGATCTGTATCGCAGTATCCAGGTATTGGAAGATGGTTACTGGAAAGAGCAGAAGGGTAAGGAAATTAAACAGCTTATTGAAGCATGCTGTGGGTTATGGGTGGAAGCAACCACCAACCAGTCTTACATCGTACAGGACGATTCGGTAAAGGTAAATTTCTTTATGAATAACCGCAATGGCAACGCAGTAAGAATAAAAAACATCGTTATGGAAGGATTTGATTCTGCCTGTAACCGTTCATTGGAATCAAACCGTAACCTGGTTATTACAAAATCCATTTACATACCTGCTTCAAAACCGGTAACACAGCCCTATTGGCTGGAGCATGAAATGAAACTGGGCTCTTTCGAAGTAAACGATCAGCAACTGATCGGGAACGCTGATTCAAAGCCGGCTTTTGTAGCATTATTTACCTTTACTATTGAGGGCGAAGATTTTGTTTTTGCTAAACCGATACGTTATAAATATACCGATCCTGTGAAGGGAGAGATCTATGAACCTGTTTACGTATATCCTCGTATCATTGTGTATCCTGCTCAAAAAACGGTATTCCTCGGAAAGAATAATTTGGCCAGCGTTGGAATGCAGCTAAGATCTTACGTAGAAACAGTGGATGCCCGATTGAGTCTTTCTCTGCCGGACGGCCTTGCGAACGGAAAGGATACTAAAACTCCCTATCAATGGAAAGCCGGCAATGCATTTAATACATTGAACCAGGTAAATTTTAGCGTAAGGCCGAAAAGCGGATCCATTCAAAAAGAAATGGTAGGGTTTAATGCGGTCATGAACGAAAGTGTTTATTCCAGAGACCTTAAAGAAATTAAACACGATCACATACCTCCTATCGTGTATTTTCCGGAAGCGAAAGCGAATGTGGTCAAACTGGACCTTCAGATCATTGGAAAAAAGTTAGGTTATATTGAAGGAGCGGGTGATAATGTGCCGGCTGCTTTACGCCAGATGGGTTATGAGGTAACAATGCTCAGCGAGAATGATCTGGCAAATGCGGATCTTTCAATATTCGATGCCATTCTTACGGGGGTGAGGGCTTATAATATCAGGGAATCATCGCTCAACATGTATTATGATAAGCTCATGAATTATGTAAAGCAGGGAGGTAACCTGATCGTTCAATACAATACCTCTAGCCGGCAGGGACCCCTAAAAGCAAAAATAGGGCCGTATGCCTTTTCTATCGGTCGTATAAGGGTTTCTGAAGAAAATGCAACAATAAAAGTATTAAAACCCGATCACCCGGTCATGAATTTCCCGAACAAAATCACTCATGAAGATTTTAATAACTGGGTACAGGAAAGAAGCATTTATCATGCACAAAACTGGGACAGCCACTATGAAACGGTCTTTTCGATGAATGACCCCGGCGAAAAAGAAGACGAAGGCAGTTTGATCATAACAAAATATGGCAATGGTCATTTCGTGTATACAGGATTGGTATTTTTCAGGGAATTGCCTGCAGGTGTTCCGGGTGCTTACAGGCTGCTGGCAAACATTATAGCCTTAAATAAAGGAAAAAAAATGTGAGAGGTGAGAAGGTGCGAATGTGAGATGGGTGATGAGTGATGAGTGACAATGAGATGTGGTAGGTTCCTGATCCCCTCAGGCATGGGTGGGCGTGGCGATAGGGGCGGGTAAAGCTGACAACATGGAACGCAATTAAACAAAGGCTCAATCAAAAATGCAGTATGAACAAACCTTCAGAACAAAGGCGGAATGTAACCATCGTGCTGGTTGTCGTTATCGGATTAATGATAGGCCTGTTTATCAAGCGGGTACCCGTCGGCCTTTTGATTGGTGTAGTGCTCGGATTAATAGTGGCTTCACTGTCCACAAAAAGCAAATGAAGTATGGAAGATAAAATAAACGAACGAGTTCCCTTGTTCCGCTCATGGAAGAATTGGTATGCTTTTGTCATCCTTTTCCTGGCAGCCCTCATCGTTTTCTTTTCTTTTTTTACTAAATATTTTGCATGAGCCAGCCTGATTGGATAGTATTGGGATTGACACTACTCGCCATTGTGACTTACGGCTTGTATAAAAGTAAAACAACAAAAGACCTTGATGGCTATTTTCTCAGTAACCGCACCATGCCCTGGTATTTGATCCTGTTGAGCATCATGGGCACCCAGGCCAGCGCTATTACTTTTTTATCCGCACCCGGACAGGCATACACAGATGGAATGCGGTTCGTGCAATATTACTTCGGCCTTCCCCTGGCCATGGTGGTACTGTGTATCACCTTTGTTCCCATCTTTCACAAGTTAAAAGTTATTACCGCTTATGAGTACCTTGAAAATCGCTTTGATGTAAAAACCCGAACTATAGAGATCGCCCCGCTGGCCTATATGCGTGGCCGTACCCTTGACCATGCCTTTATCATTCTCGATGAAGCGCAAAATGCTACCGATCTCCAGATCAAAATGTTTTTGACCCGTATAGGGGCCCACGCCAAGGCCATCATTACCGGCGATCTTACACAGGTGGACCTGCCTAAAAATCAACGGAGCGGACTGGAAAAGGCGGTACGCATTTTACATGGTGTGGATGGCATAGCACATATAGAGCTGAATGAAGAAGATGTTGTTCGCCACCGCCTCGTTAAAGCCATCATCAGGGCCTATGAGCACGAAAAGCTGAAGGAACAACAGGCAGATAGATTATAGTAAAGTACATAAAAGCTTCTGCGGGCGATGCCTCACCAATAATCGATGAAATACCTAGTTTACACAGTACTGCTGATCATGGTTTTCGTTTCCTGCAAAAACAATTCAGGATATGTGAAAGCCGAAGATGCACAGGATGCAGGGCGTGAATTTATCCGGGCATGCCTTGATGGAAACTATGATAAAGCATTATTCTACTTACTGAAAGATTCCACCAATACCAATGTAATGCTTTTGGATAAATGGAAAAAAGATTATACCCGCCTCAAAGAAGAAGAAAAGGTCAATTTGAAAGAAGCGAGTATCATTGCTCTGAAAATAGAGCAGGCAGATGATTCCACCGTACATTATGAGTACACCAATTCCCACGAAATAAAAGATACCACTACCATCAAAATAGTAAGGCTGAACGGTGAATGGTTAGTAGACCTGAAAGATATTCATTAAGACATTAAAATCTCCAATGTCAATTTCATGAAAGCAATTCTTTATGTGGCCGCAGGAAGCGGACTGGGGGGCATATTAAGGTATGGGATGCAAATGCTCATGCACAGGATATATCCTACCACCTTCCCACTTGCAACATTGCTCATAAACCTGATTGGTAGTTTTCTGATAGGCCTGTTTTTCGCACTTATTGAAAAAGGAACCCTGCCGGCTATCGAAACCAGGTTATTCCTGATGACAGGTATTTGCGGCGGGTTTACCACCTTTTCTGCTTTTTCGATGGATAACATCGCCTTATTAAGGTCAGGAGAATGGCTTTACTTTAGCTTATACACGGTAGGAAGTGTGGCATTAGGCATACTGGCTACATATATGGGACTATATTTACTTAAATAGGCATATTGACCGAAGGATGAATCTTCCTTTGGACTTCTAAATGATCGTACAGTAGTGCAGAATAAAACGCTTACCCGTAATGTATGGATTTTGTCGCTGGTGAGCCTTTTTGCTGATATAGCTAGCGAGATGCTCTACCCGGTAATGCCGGTTTACCTGAAAACCATTGGTTTTTCTGTTTTATTGATTGGTGTCCTGGAAGGATTGGCGGAAGCCATTGCCGGATTGAGTAAAGGTTACTTTGGTAAACTCTCGGATAATAAGGGAGTGAGACTACCTTTTATCCGGTGGGGATACTTCCTGAGTGCGGTATCTAAACCGATGATGGGTATGTTCCCTTTACCTTTGTGGATCTTTGGGGCCCGAACGTTGGACAGGTTGGGCAAAGGGCTTCGGACGGGTGCCAGGGACGCCTTACTTTCCAATGAAGCAAGCCCTGAAACCAAGGCCCGCGTATTTGGCTTCCACCGCGGAATGGATACCCTTGGCGCGGTAATCGGGCCGTTTATCGCTTTACTGTACCTGAGTGCAAATCCCGGAAAATATGCCACCCTTTTTTATGGTGCATTTCTACCAGGGATTGTGGCAGTATGCCTAATTTACCTGATTAAAGAGAAAATAGTTCCCGGCAGGGTTGAGAATACTAAAAATGCATTCAACCTGTTTGCCTTTGTCCGTTACTGGAAAGATAGTCCGTCCTCCTACCGGAAACTTGTAACCGGCCTTCTACTATTTACCCTGTTCAACAGCAGCGATTATTTTTTACTCCTTAAAATGAAGGATGCCGGCCTGGATGATAGACTTATCATAGGCATTTATATATTCTACAATCTGGTCTATGCCGCTTTTTCCTATCCCATGGGGATGCTTGCCGATAAGCTTGGATGTAAAAATATTTTAGTTACGGGACTGATCCTTTTTGCGCTGGTTTATGCTGGTATGGCGATCAGCCATCAGCTTTATATATTCATCTTTTTATTTTTTTTATACGGTGTGTATGCGGCTGCCACCGAAGGCATTTCGAAAGCATGGATTACCAATATATGCCGCCAGGAAGAAACGGCCACAGCGATCGGCACCTATACCGCATTTCAAAGTATCTGTACTATGCTGGCCAGCTCGCTGGCAGGGTTAGTATGGGTATGGTACGGATCTTCAGCCATATTTTTAATCTCTGCCCTCGTCAGCTTAATTGTTTGCGCTTACTTTCTGGTAGTGATGAGGGGCAAGCCTTTCGATGTCTTTTACTGATCGATTTTGCAAAGTGTTATAGCCATTAAAAATTGGTCAGCTATGTGAGCCAACTTATAAATGGTGTCCTTCTAAGAGTTTTTTTATTTCAGCTAATATCGGATTCCATCCCTCGCCGTTATTATATACGTCTTTATATCTTTTCTCGCCGTCAGCAGCGGTTTCAAAACCGTCTTGAGTAACCGTTAAAATAGTTTGTTCATTTTGCTCTGTCAGGTTGTAGGTTACGTTAAGATAATTTTCCGGAATGTCTTCCATTGTTGCATTTGGGTCAATAACAGTATATTTCAAAATGCTGTTTGGCTGAATGTCCAGTATGAACCCTTTTACAAAGACCATTTCTTTCCCTTCATAAATGCCTTTCCATAGTAAAGGACTTCCTATTTTCCAGTCAGAAACCGTTTCACATCCAAACATATATTTCTTTGTCTGCTCAGGGTTTGTCAATGCGTCCCAAACTTTTGAAGCAGATGCGTTAATGGCGATGTTGTTTTCTACGATTAATTGCTTGTCCATTTGATATGAATTGATAAATTAAACTAACCGTTCAATGTAATGGCGTCCGATGGTATAACAGGTATGCTGTCCGGCAACCTGCTGTTTTGTTGAAGATAGCACTTACAGCTCAAATAATTAATGAGTACGTTTTCTTTTCGTCATACAAAGTCAAATCTTTTTTTGTGGCTACCAATTATCCGGTGAATTGCGCTCGGGAAAAGTCGTGATGCAAAATCTATCCAAAACATCAATAACCCTATTACGATTCTGAATTTACCAGCTTTTACTTTTGAAATTATTTTTTTTGCTGCTTTATCAAGCGGCATACTGAATTTTTTCAAATATCTTGCTTCGTTTGTTCGCTTGATGTCATCCATGTGCTTGCTGTTTATTACAAGTCCTGTGCTAAGTGGCGGTGGTATAACCAATGATACTCTAACAGTGGTTTCAGCAAGTTCTGTTCTAAGCGAGTTTGTAAAACCCATAACGGCACTTTTGGATGAACCGTAAGTGGTTTTGCCAGGAAAGCCCATTAGCGCAAAGTCGCTGATAATATTTACAAGCCGGCTGTCAGTTTGCTGTTTAAGGTCGGGCAAAAAATGTTTGGTGCAGTAAATGGTACCCCAAAAGTTAATGTCAAAAAGCCACTTGTAGTCTGCAAGTTCAAGTTGATCAAATGTCCGGCTGATGGAAACACCTGCGTTATTGATCAAAATGTCTATTCGCTGATGTTGTTCTAAAATCTCTTTCCGTGCAGAAATTATTTCTTGCTCCCGGGAAATGTCAACCTTATGAATAGTAATTTTTTGATGGTTGTTTAGAAGTGATGCTTTTAGATTTTCAAGTCCGGTTATGTTTATGTCAAGCAGAGCCAGGTGGCAACCCTGTCTGAAAAGTTCTGTTGCAAGTGCTCTACCAAGCCCGTTTGCCGCACCTGTTACTACGGCAACTGCGTTAGTAAGGTCAGTCATTAAAATGGTGATTTTCCAATGTTATTGCATCTTCGGGACCAGGTAAGACGTCATTTCTTAATTTTTCCAGGCCCTGCCACATCCCAGCAAACATCATCCGTTAAACATGCCAAAATTGCTTCTGTGTCAGCAGCCTCGAAACCTTTGTCAAGGTTACGTATGATTTCCGTATTATGGTCTAGGATTTCATTTTGTCGCCATCCGCTTGTCTGGCATAATGATCTCCACGCAAATACTTAAGATCATCACTCCCAAAGCGCCAATAGGAATCAGCCATAAGAAACCGATATCCGATTTCCAGAACAACAGCACGATCCCTGCCTCCACAATCAGGGCGCTGTAAAAAGTGGCCCTCCCCCCAACTCTTTTTATATAAAACGCCACCAGGAATATGCCCAGGATCACTCCGTAAAATAATGAACCCAATATATTCACTGCTTCTATCAGGCTGCCCATATTACCTGCGAATTGGGCAACAAAAATGGAAAATACCCCCCATCCAAATGTGTACCATTTTGAAGTGGAATAATCCTGGAGCTCAGAAGCATCCTTCTTGAAAAACTTTTTATGAATATCCACTACGGAAGTGGATGCCAGTGCGTTTAACGACGCTGCTATACTGCCCCAGGAAGCCAAAAAAATCACGGCGATTAAGAGTCCAACCAGCCCTTTTGGCATGTGGTCGACCACGAAACGCAGAAAAATATAATTGATGTCGTTATCATCTCCCTTCACCTCTTCTTTCTTAAGAATGCGTTTAAAATCAGTGCGAAGGCGTTCCGTTTCAGCGTTAACCATTTTTAATTCCCTAGCCGACTGCCCTGATGTGTTCCCGGCTTTATAATCGCTGACAAAATCCTGAACGAGCTGGGTTTTCTTTTCAGAAAGGCCCTTGTATTGCTTTTGAATGGATTGTAAGGAATCCCTGTAAGGCGAAGATTCCACCTTCGCAACCTGGGTCTGGTTGAAAAACAACGGAGCTTCATTGAACTGGTAAAAAGTAAATACCAATGCCCCCACTAATAAAATCAAAAATTGCATAGGCACTTTTACCAATCCGTTCATAAGTAAACCGATCCTGCTTTCTGTAACCGTTTTTGCCGTAAGATAGCGGCCTACCTGGCTTTGATCGGTTCCGAAATAGGATAAAGCAAGAAAGAAGCCGCCGATGAGGCCGCTCCAGATATTATAGCGATCCTTCCAGTTAAATCCATTATCTGTGATGCCGGTTGTGATCACGTTCAGTTTTCCCAGTTTGCCGCTTACTTTCAGCGTATCGATAAAACCGATGCCTTGTGGCAACAAATGCACCACCATCCACCCGGTAATAAACATTCCGGCGAATATCACCAAAAACTGTAGCTGCTGTGTATAGGCCACTGCTTTGGCTCCACCGCTTACCGTATAGATGATGAGTATTCCACCCATAAAAATATTGGTCCAGTAAATATTCCATCCAAATAAAGAAGAAAGAATGATAGAGGGGGCGTAAACGCTGATGCCGGTAGAGAACCCGCGTTGCAATAAAAATAAAAAGGAAGTAAGAGTTCGGGTTTTTACATCAAAGCGATTTTCAAGGTACTCATAAGCGGTAATAACTTTTAACTTGTGAAAGATGGGAACAAAGGTGATACACAGTACCACCATGGCCAGGGGAAGGCCGAAGTAATATTGCACGAACCGCATTCCATCTGTGTATGCCTGTCCGGGTGCGGATAAAAAAGTAATAGCGCTGGCCTGGGTGCCCATGATGCTCAACAGGATCAAATACCAGGGCATGGTGCGGTTACTGAGAAAATAGCCATCAAGGTCTTTTGTTGTTTTACTTTTATACAAGCCGTAAGTCACAATGGCGAGTAGTGTCAATCCCAATACTATCCAATCAGGCTGGCTCATGCAAAATATTTAGTAAAAAAAGAAAAGAAAACGATGAGGGCTGCCAGGAAAAGGATGACAAAAGCATACCAATTCTTCCATGAGCGGAACAAGGGAACTCGTTCGTTTATTTTATCTTCCATACTTCATTTGCTTTTTGTGGACAGTGAAGCCACTATTAATCCGAGCACTACACCAATCAAAAGGCCGACGGGTACCCGCTTGATAAACAGGCCTATCATTAATCCGATAACGACAACCAGCACGATGGTTACATTCCGCCTTTGTTCTGAAGGTTTGTTCATACTGCATTTTTGATTGAGCCTTTGTTTAATTGCGTTCCATGTTGTCAGCTTTACCCGCCCCTATCGCCACGCCCACCCATGCCTGAGGGGATCAGGAACCTACCACATCTCATTGTCACTCATCACTCATCACCCATCTCACATTCGCACCTTCTCACCTCTCACATTTTTTTTCCTTTATTTAAGGCTATAATGTTTGCCAGCAGCCTGTAAGCACCCGGAACACCTGCAGGCAATTCCCTGAAAAATACCAATCCTGTATACACGAAATGACCATTGCCATATTTTGTTATGATCAAACTGCCTTCGTCTTCTTTTTCGCCGGGGTCATTCATCGAAAAGACCGTTTCATAGTGGCTGTCCCAGTTTTGTGCATGATAAATGCTTCTTTCCTGTACCCAGTTATTAAAATCTTCATGAGTGATTTTGTTCGGGAAATTCATGACCGGGTGATCGGGTTTTAATACTTTTATTGTTGCATTTTCTTCAGAAACCCTTATACGACCGATAGAAAAGGCATACGGCCCTATTTTTGCTTTTAGGGGTCCCTGCCGGCTAGAGGTATTGTATTGAACGATCAGGTTACCTCCCTGCTTTACATAATTCATGAGCTTATCATAATACATGTTGAGCGATGATTCCCTGATATTATAAGCCCTCACCCCCGTAAGAATGGCATCGAATATTGAAAGATCCGCATTTGCCAGATCATTCTCGCTGAGCATTGTTACCTCATAACCCATCTGGCGTAAAGCAGCCGGCACATTATCACCCGCTCCTTCAATATAACCTAACTTTTTTCCAATGATCTGAAGGTCCAGTTTGACCACATTCGCTTTCGCTTCCGGAAAATACACGATAGGAGGTATGTGATCGTGTTTAATTTCTTTAAGGTCTCTGGAATAAACACTTTCGTTCATGACCGCATTAAACCCTACCATTTCTTTTTGAATGGATCCGCTTTTCGGCCTTACGCTAAAATTTACCTGGTTCAATGTATTAAATGCATTGCCGGCTTTCCATTGATAGGGAGTTTTAGTATCCTTTCCGTTCGCAAGGCCGTCCGGCAGAGAAAGACTCAATCGGGCATCCACTGTTTCTACGTAAGATCTTAGCTGCATTCCAACGCTGGCCAAATTATTCTTTCCGAGGAATACCGTTTTTTGAGCAGGATACACAATGATACGAGGATATACGTAAACAGGTTCATAGATCTCTCCCTTCACAGGATCGGTATATTTATAACGTATCGGTTTAGCAAAAACAAAATCTTCGCCCTCAATAGTAAAGGTAAATAATGCTACAAAAGCCGGCTTTGAATCAGCGTTCCCGATCAGTTGCTGATCGTTTACTTCGAAAGAGCCCAGTTTCATTTCATGCTCCAGCCAATAGGGCTGTGTTACCGGTTTTGAAGCAGGTATGTAAATGGATTTTGTAATAACCAGGTTACGGTTTGATTCCAATGAACGGTTACAGGCAGAATCAAATCCTTCCATAACGATGTTTTTTATTCTTACTGCGTTGCCATTGCGGTTATTCATAAAGAAATTTACCTTTACCGAATCGTCCTGTACGATGTAAGACTGGTTGGTGGTTGCTTCCACCCATAACCCACAGCATGCTTCAATAAGCTGTTTAATTTCCTTACCCTTCTGCTCTTTCCAGTAACCATCTTCCAATACCTGGATACTGCGATACAGATCTACCAAACCTTTTACCGATCTACCGGGTTCGAACAAAGAAAACGCATTAATTAACCGGTCAATTTTTTGTTGGATGTCTTCTGCGCCCTTCACCCTTGTCCAGTTTGTTTTCACACTATCAAATAAATCGTTTTTAGGTAACACACCCTTCCATGGAGAAAAATATTCCTGCGCGGAGCCTCGTTGACGGGCTATACCAAAGCCCTGGCTTTTATGCTGGCTACGGCTTTCAGCCGCAATCTCGCCGTATCCCTTTCCTAAAACCGGGTTAAACATGCCCACATCAATCTTAAGCTGATCTTCCGACTGCGTATTGGTACCTCCGAAATTAAATGTGTTCCACACCACCTGCTTTGCCTGCCAGGTATTTACATACTTTAATTGTTCCGGGAACCTGGCCGGGTCGGCAGCAGCAGAGAACGCTTCAACCGCCAGTACAGCAGAGGATGAATGGTGCCCATGCCCTGCGCGGTTGTCCTGTGGAAAACGGGTGATGATAACATCCGGCTGAAACCGGCGGATGACCCAAACCACATCGGATAAAATCTTATTCTTATCCCAGATGCGTAATGTTTCCTCTGTGCTTTTTGAGTATCCAAAATCATAAGCCCTGGTAAAAAATTGCTCTGCTCCGTCTATTCTGCGCGCGGCCAGTAATTCCTGGGTGCGGATTAGTCCTAGTTCAATCCCCTGTTCATTGCCGATGAGGTAAAAGGTTTGGTAGATCTGTATCGCAGTATCCAGGTATTGGAAGATGGTTACTGGAAAGAGCAGAAGGGTAAGGAAATTAAACAGCTTATTGAAGCA
>MWVX01000591.1_pt1 | contig 11735 bp, 10 predicted proteins | sample 1047311 | NCBI WGS metagenome assembly MWVX01 (sample SAMN06349984, study PRJNA376086) | soil metagenome | isolation source: MtG-4 sample Antarctic (ecotone) soil | place: Antarctica | collected 2015-01-13
GTATGAACCAGGTAATAGTAAAAGTGGGTATGAAGTCAAGGCCTGGCATAAGCTCTTCTATAAAATTGAAAATTCCACCAAATAATCCTTTGGCACCGCCAAACATGCGCATGAAAATGAGCGCTGAAATGGGTGCCCATATAATATCTAAAAACTCTCCAAAAAAAGGAACAGCATAAGTTGCATAGCCTAAGAAATCCATCACAAGACACAATACTAATGAGGGCGTTGGCTTCGATTGTAAAATATTGGCATTTTGATTTTTGAAAAACAATCTTTTCATTTTACAAAAAATGTTGAGGTTTTTTCCTCAACATAATTCAATGACGAAGCCGTCATCAAAACAGTTGTATGGCAATTTATTATCAGCTTTTAGGAATGCTGATAATTAAAAGAAATCATGAAAGCATAAAAAAACCAGCATCATTGCTGGTTCTGAATTAAAAAGCTGACCCATTAAATATCTTCTTCTTCCTCCTCCTCATCATCAAGAGTTATATCAAGGTCATCTTCGTCAATATCTGTATCGTCTATTTCAGTTGTATCATTTTCAGTGGGGGTTGCTACATCTAATTCAATATCATCATCCTCCAATTCAATATCGTCATCGTCATCTTCTAAATCATCGTCACCGGCTACTTTGTCCCTGCCAGGATTACTTACGCCCATTAAAGTTGATTTGCCATCGGCATTAGGCCAATCATTATTAGTGGTATCAATAGCTTTGGGACCGCGGTCAGCCATTTCACTGGCAGCAAGGCTTTCAAGTCGTTCGTCGCTCAAACTTGTATCAATATTGTTGTTACCGATGTTATTTTTAGTATCTCTTTCCATGATTGTGATTTTAAGTTTATATAAAAAATCTTATGCCATACTATATTCGGGGAAATTAATTTTTTAATGTGCACTAAATCAAAAGGATACACTAAGAATTGAAAACAGCTTTTTTGCTTTTTATAACGCTTATGTAGAGATAGTGTAGCTATTATATCACATTATCATTTAAAAGCAAAAGGTCACTGTAAGATTCAGCAATGAAATCCTCCTCTTTTACTTCAAAAAAAGAAATAAAATATTTGCACTGCTTTTCTAATTTTTCCATTCCAATGCTACCGTCATTATCAATAGCTTCCACTTCAATAAAATTTCCTAAATTTTCAACGTCGTCAAAATGGAATTTCACATTATCTATAAAATAGATTTTACGCGTTTTTTTGATAATGATTTTAATACCGAGGGCTTTGTCTAATATTTCCTTTAATGCATTCTCCGGCTTGTGCGGGTACAATACAACATCTGAGGCTTTGGCCCTAGCTACATTACTTCTTTGATAATAAATTAATGCATTTTCAATAGCTCCTTCCCTCAGCTTTAATCTTCCGCCGGGTACATTGAAGTAAGTATCTACCTGTACATCGGCGCCTTTAAAAACCGGGTTTAGTGTCAGCAATTTCTTTTCAAGGTGGAGCCAGTTATCTATTCTTGCTTTAAATTCAAATAGTTGTGGCAAAGGAATATTTTTGGTAATCCGGCATAATTTTTTCGCCGGTAATTAAAATTACAAGACTATGATTTACAAAAAACTTTTACCTGGTGCATTTATATTATTGGTATTATTCTCCTCCTGCGTTTCTTCCCGGAAATATAAAGATGCATTATCCCGTGAGCAAAGTTTAATGGAGCAAGTAGGCCAATTGAATAGTAATATCAGTGGTTTAAATGCAAAGTTAACTGAAGCTCAAAATGAAAATGGTAGATTAATTAACCAAATTGATGCAGCAGGAAAAAATGCGGCTGAACTGGCTCGCCTGGCCAATATGACGCAACAGCAATTACAGGAAGAGCAGGCTAGACTTACACAAATGCGGCAATTGATGGATCAGCAACGGCAGGCTATAGAAAACCTGCGTAAAAAAATGACGGATGCACTGGTTAATTTTAGGCCGGAAGAACTTTCGGTTTTTGTAAAAAATGGTAAAGTGTATGTAAGCCTGCAGGAAAGTCTTTTATTTCCCTCCGGCAGTGCGAAGGTTAACCCAAGAGGAAAAGAAGCGTTGGGAACATTGGCACAGGCCCTGAATACCAATGCTGATATTAGTGTAATGATTGAAGGGCATACAGATTCAATTCCCATGCGTGGTAAATACGAAGACAACTGGGCATTGAGCACTGCCCGTTCTACAGCCATTGTACGGCTGCTTACCGATACTTATAATGTAGAACCTACAAGAGTAACAGCCAGCGGACGTAGCAAATACGAGCCTGTAGATACCAACGAAACGCCGGAAGGGAGAGCAAAAAACCGGCGGACAGAAATAATTTTAGCACCGAATCTTAATGAGATCATGCGTTTACTGGAACAAACACCAGCAAGTACAACCGGAGGCTAAGGATTATTTTCAAACTCTGAAGCCAGTAGTTTTTACTAATAGCAGCGATGATGTTTTAATGCATTTATTGCAGCGTGATAACGTCCATTGTATTTTTTAATTTAGATAATGTCCCCGTCAATAATCAACACTGCTCTTTGCTCCTTTGGCATGTCTGGTTTGTTATTTCATGCACCTTTTATTCATGTACATAAAGGATTTAATCTTCACGGGGTTTGGGAGCGAACAAAAAATTTAGCAGAGCAGAAATATGGAGCATTAAAAACTTATCGAACATTAGAAGAACTGCTAAGCGACAAGGAAGTAGAGTTAGTTGTAGTAAACACGCCAAATTATACGCATTACGATTATGCAAAAAAGGCCTTGCTTGCAGGCAAGAATGTAATTGTAGAAAAGCCTTTTACAGTAACTGTTTCGGAAGGAGAGGAATTAATAGCATTGGCTAAAAATCAAAATAAAATTTTATCGATTTACCACAACCGCCGGTATGACAGCGATTACAAAACTGTAAAAAAAATTATCGAAGAAGGCTGGCTTGGGGAACTTGTCGAAGTGGAAATCCATTACGACCGCTACAAAGAAAATTTAAGCCCTAAAGTTCATAAAGAGGTCCCGGGGCCGGGCACCGGTGCCCTGTACGATTTGGGCGCTCATTTAATCGACCAGTCTTTGCAATTGTTTGGAATGCCGCAGGCAATTTTTGCTGACATACAAATCATCAGGCCCGTTTCGCAGGTAGATGATTTTTTTGACCTGCTTTTGTTCTATCCCCGGTTAAGAGTTCGATTAAAATCAAGTTACCTTGTTCGTGAAGCATTGCCTGGGTATGTTGTACATGGTTCAAAGGGTTCGTTTATTAAGCAAAAAACGGATGTGCAGGAGAATGCATTAATGGCAGGCGAAATACCCGGATCACCAAATTGGGGCACAGAACCCGAAAGCGAAAAAGGTTTGTTGCATATAGAAAAAGAAGGGACAATAATGAGGGAGCACATTCCATCTTTAAAAGGAAATTATATGGACTATTATGAGGGAATTTATAAGGCAATTCGGCATGATGGGCCTAACCCCGTTGCTGCAGAAGATGGACTGAATGTAATCAGAATTATTGAAGCAGCTTTCAAAAGCAATGAAGAAAAAAGAGTAGTACAGTTAAAAGTTGCTTAAATATTCAGATAGAATTGATAATAAAAAAAACTAAGCTGACTGAAAGTAACAGCCCTATAAAAAAAGAGGTTATCCATAGGAGTAACCTCTTAAATCAATTATAAAAAGTATTTTATTTAGCTGTAAAGGAAACCTTCCTGTTGCCCCAAAGCAAGTCTATTTCCCCTGAAGGGCTTATATTGAAAGTCATTTTTTCAGCAGGAGAAGATGCAGTACTTACATCTGCTTTTACACGCAAAGCATCCTCTGCTGCATTGTATTTAAAAGCCCCCCATTGTTTCCAGGTTTTATTAAAAATAACGGTAGCTGTGTCGCCGCTAAATAATGTAAACAAACCATATTTACCTGCCGGCAATTTTTGCCCTTGTATGGTTAGGTCTTTATCGGTTTCAAATACAGTTGCGTCGTTAGCCCCGGTACGCCATACTTTGCCATCCATTGGCTCAATATCTTTACCAACTGTTCTTCCTTTTACTGATGGTTGGCTATAATCTATTGTGATAGTAGCTCCACTTTCAATTTTTTGAGTCGCAGCAGCCGGAGGGCTGGGCCTTTTACTTTTGTCTTCATTCTGAGCCATTATAGATGTGCTCGCCATTAACGCGGTAACAAGCAGGGCAACGCCAAATAATTTTTTCATTTTTTAATTTTTGTTCGGGTGAATATTTATAATTTTTGATTCTGCTCAAAAATAGAACCAGTTTTCATTCAACCTGTTTCTTTTGGATGACCGGTAGTTACCCCTTATTTCAAAGCTTTAGAAACGAGCTCTGCCCCAAGCAAAACATATTCTTATTATGATATGGTCATGTGATAGATCTGGTATTAAAAAAACCTGGCCACCGCAGTCAGATATCAATTAAGTTATTAGCGAGAAATTTACCGGCTAGTAAATGTGGTATACGAATTTCCAATGCGTAACATATATACTCCTTTTGTCAAAAAAGAAATAGACTGTTTTATAATAGTTTCATCACTCACTAATTTCTTTTCAAACAAACGCCGCCCGGAAATATCATAGATGATTAAATAGTCGCCTTTTCTAAAACTTCCCATTAATGTAACGGTGTAATTTGCCGGATTCGGATAAAGCCAGAGCTTGTATTGATTGCCCCGGTTAATTTGTTTAATGGCAGAATAAGAAACGGTTCTATTCTCCTTTATTATTTTCAGCCTGTAATATACTATACCATCCGGGGGTTCAGCATCAATTGACCTATAATCCAAAATGCTATGCTGTGAGTGTAGCATCATTATTTCTTCCCAATCTATTTCGCTGGAAGTTTTACGCAATACGACAAACCGGTCAACATTATCTGTATTGGTTATTTCCCATTTTAAATCGACTTTATTTCGATTTAAGCTGGCTTTAAAATAAACTAATTGAACAGTAAGGGGTATGCAAGATCCAGATATGGTAAAAGATTCGGTTATCGAATTATTTAAAATCATCATTCCGTTGTTTCCGGCACTCCCCGGGCTTGTGCCACCGCAAACTGTATTAATACGGTTTCCTTTGACGCCCCCGGTAACAGAAAATGTTCCGGATGGTTGGGTATTTTTAAAATAAATAATCCCCCCGCTTCCGCCGCCGCCTTCCCCATAGCAACTGCCGGTAATATTTTCATTATCAACTGTTCCTCCTGTTCCCCCTTTTGCCTCTATGGCAGTATTATCGGCATACGTCTCTACATTCATTATCACTGACCCGCCGGCCCCTCCTCCAGATGCACCGTCTCCATAGGTGTTACTGCCGTTGCTACCGTTGGCAGATATAACCTGGCCGTTGCTGATTAATACTTGAGCCTGGATAAATATAATTCCGCCTCCAGTACCGCCACCGGGCTGGAGTGTGTTGTTTCCATGCCCCGCACCACCACCACCACCTAAATATATTTTTGCATTGCTGTTGCTAAGAGCATACCCACCAATCCCGGGGTACGTACCTTCACAGGTAGCGCTGCTCGTATTTCCACCTCCATTTCCACCTGTAGTTAAATTGCTGCCGCCCCCGCCTCCATTGTTGTGGTTATTACCACCTCCCCCTCCATTGGCAGCCGCTCCTCTTCCGCCGCTGTACTGACTGGTTAGATTGGCAACTGATTCACCTTTATACGAACCAAGTTGGCCAAAGAATGCATCGACAGCAGCAGCATTATAAAAATAGTTGGGGGCTACATTATCCACACAGCCAAAGCTGCCTCCGCTTCTAATAAAAGCGCCTCCTACAAAACCTTTTGCATTTACGTTAACGAGTGCATTTAAAATTAGGGTATTGGCTACGCTTATAGCTACCACACCCCCTTTACCAGTAGCGCTATCCCAGGGAGATGCAGTTAAACTGCCTGTGACTGTTGCGGATTCGTATCTCGGTACTCTTACCAATTGTATTTTTCCGATTACATCGTAACTGTGTAATAGCGAGTTCATTAGCCAAACAGAGTCGTTACGGATCAAACAAATATTTCCTATTTCGTAATTGCCTGCATTGCCGGGGTTTATTACGCTACCAAAAGCAGCATTATTGGCTGTTTCTATGCTTACTCCCTTCATTTGAATAAGCATTACTTTATCTGTGGCGCTTAACCCGATAGTATTATCCAACTTTAAAATAGAAGAGGTAGTATTGATGGCAAGCACTTTGTGATAACTGTTTACTGTTCCGCTGATATTGGTTTGCGCTATAGTATGAAAAGGGAAAAAGATAAAAAGATGGAATAAGTTATTGCAATGCCTTTTCATAGGTAAGTTTTTCAAGGATAGGGTCATAGGCAAACATTGTAAGATCAGCCGAAGGAAAAATAAAAAATTTTAAGGCCAAATGCAACTTCTTCTAAAATAGGGTAAAGCACACGGTACGTTGACTACTTTCAATATCTTTACAGACACGCATGAAAATGAAACTCCTATTTATAATCTTGTTAAGTTTTTGTTTGCTTACCCTACCTATACATGCCGGGGCGCAATGCTCCATCTGCACAAAAACTGCGCAACAGTTGGGCGAGAAACCTGCCAAGGGTTTAAATTCAGGCATCATCTATTTAATGCTAACGCCCTTTGCTATTGTGGGTTTTGTTGGGTATCGCTGGTGGAGAAAAAATAAGGATGTATAAATCTTTCAATAAAGATTCTTCTAAAAAATTTGAGTAATCAAATACTATTAGAATATTTTTCTAAAAAACGGTAAAGATTAAAATCATCTGACATAGCTTCTTTCTCAATTTCATTTTTCAACTCCATTTTGCTGATATTTTTCATCTTGTTCTTCTGAATTAAGTAGAAAGCTTTTTCTGCAAGCAACCAATAACGTTTATTATTAGATAGCGTTTGCTGATGATGTCCAAGAATTTTTTCAAATAATTCATCAATCCCTTTTTGTTGCGATGCAATGGTTTTTATAATAGCCACTTCATGTTTGTGTGAAAAAAAAGCGGGCGCAAGCATTAAACGGAGATTGCTTACAAATACATCCGCATCCGGTCTGTCACTTTTGTTTACTACAAAAATATCGGCGATCTCCATTAACCCGGCTTTCATAGTCTGTACTTCATCTCCACCTTCAGGCACTACTACCACCACAGTTGTATCTGCAAGTCCGGCAATTTCTATTTCACTTTGCCCAACCCCTACGGTTTCCACAATTATATAATCAAATTTGGCTGCCTTTAGTAAATCTGTTATCTCTAAAATTTTTGGATGTAAACCTCCTAATGATCCTCGCGTGGCTAATGACCGTATATAAACCTGCGGGTGTATATACCAATCACTCATGCGGATGCGGTCGCCAAGCACAGCACCCAAATTAAATGGCGAGGATGGGTCAACACATAACACACCCACTTTTTTATTCCTGTCTACCAATTCTTTAATTAAGCCATCAACTAGCGTGCTTTTGCCTGCGCCGGGTGGGCCGGTAATACCAATAATTTTTGCTTCGTTATTTGCTGGCAGGGATTGCATCAGTTGCCGGTAGCCAGGTTGCTCATTTTCTATAAATGAAATGCTGCGTGCAAGCGCTTTTGTACCACCTTGTACTAATTGATCGAGCAATTGCTGCCACATGTAAAATGAGATGTTGTAGGTTTACAAATGTATGTTAGTTAGGGTACAGAAAGGCTTACGCAGCAACCTCATTTTTATTTGTATGCTGGGCATGTTAGGCAGTTTATTTATTTCAAGATTTGCCCTGTCTGTTACTATGATATTATTTATTGTCGCTACTTTATTACACCATAATATTTTTTTACAAATACAGCAGTTCGTTAAATCTCCTTTTTTGGTAAGTATTAGTTTATTATTTTTTATTCCATTTGTATCAGGCCTTTGGAGCAGCGATACAAAAGAATGGATGGATATGATGCGCATAAAGTTGCCGCTTTTATTATTGCCTGTGTGCTTTGCGGGTACATGGCAATTAAATGAAAAGCAATGGAGACGGGTTGGCTATTTTTTTCTTTTTATAATATGGGTCGGAACCTGTTATAGTTTATTTCTCTACATGCAAAATGCCGATGCTTTAAATGCAGCTTATCTAAAAGCAAAAACAATCTCAACTCCCCTAGGCGATGACCATGTACGGTTTAGCTGGGCGGTCGCTGCAGGATTTTTATTGAGTTTATTTTTTCTGCGTTTGCATCAACGGAAAAAGTTCAAAATCTTATTTGCTTCTATAGCGTTGTGGCTTGCAGTTTACTTACATATACTGGCGGCCCGTACCGGTTTGTTTTCATTTTATATTATTTTATTCTTTCTTGCAGCGGCTTTATTATTTAAACAACGAAAAAAAATTACCGGATTATTGGTTGGTCTTGCATTTATACTGTTACCTCTGCTTGCATGGCTTACGCTTCCCACTTTTCAAAATCGGATCAAATATTTCATTTATGATTTCAGGTATGTAAGAGATGAAATTTACCTGCCGGGTGCTAATGACGGTAACCGCTTTATTTCAATTAAAGCAGGATGGAATACTATTAAAGAACATCCTTTTGGTGTCGGAGCCGGTGATATCAGGCAGGCAATTGTGCAATGGTATGATGCAAATATCCCCGGGATGCTCCTAACAGATAAAATTTACCCTAATAGCGAATGGATCGTTCATGGATTAATAGTGGGGTGGGTGGGTATGGTCTTATTTACAGTAATTATGTTTATCCCCTTTTTTATAAAAAATATTCAGCATCGTTTTTTTTGGATTTTATTGAATGTTATTATCGCTTTTAGCTTCATTTTTGATGTTGGGTTAAAGCTTCAGTTTGGTGTTTTCTTATATTCGTTTATTTTACTGTGGTGGTGGAAATGGTGGAAAGGAAAGCCGTTATTGAGGCAGATGGAAAAATGAGAATGTAAATAGGTAAATTTCCGACATTTTAAATTTGATATCAGCGATTTTTTTATTACATCTTATAATGATTTCGATCTTTTATAATGAAAGCCAGCTATGACTAATTTTATTCCCATATTCCCTTTAGGCATAGTGGTGTATCCTGGTGAAAGCCTGAACCTGCATATTTTTGAGCCCAGGTATAAGCAATTGATAGATGAGTGCAATAAAGAAAAAAAACTATTTGGCATACCTGCAATCATTAATAATCAATTACAGGACTATGGCACTTTAGTAAAACTTACAGAAATTACTAAGCTGCATGACAACGGTGAGATAGATATTAAGACAGAAGGCGAAAAAGTTTTTCGCATCCTCGAAGTGATAAAAGAAATCCCCGGTAAACTTTATTCCGGTGCTATTGTTAATTACCCCGGTACCCACGAAAAAAGTAATGCGGTTTTTATGCAGTTACTTATTAAAAGCATACGTAAGCTGCACCACTTATTAAACATCAGTAAAGATTTCAAAAAAAGGGATGAGGAACTTGATGCTTATGATGTAGCACATCATGTTGGCCTTTCGCTGCAGGAAGAATATGAATTGTTGAACCTGATGGACGAACTTCAAAGGATGGAATATTTGAAAAGACATTTGGCTAAGGTGATACCCATGGTGGCAGAAATGGAGAGCTTAAAGGAAAAAATAAAATTAAATGGTCACTTCAAGAACATGGCGAGTTTTAATTTCGACATTTGATTTTAAATAGTTTGCAGTTGAAAGTTTTGACACCAGAAAATTAGAGTTTTCGGAGCGCCGCCGTTCGTGTCCCCACAAACGGCTACACAGTCAACTAAGATTTTTATCATAATAATTTCATGCCCACAACTATTTGTTTAGATTTTGGAAATACAAGATTAAAAGCTGCTCTGTTTATTAACGATCAACTGGTAGAAGTAATTCATTTACGCCAGGATGTTATGGAACATTTGCTTCAAATTATCGACAACCACCAACCACATTTTTCAATTCTTTCTTCTGTTATCAATCATTCCCCCGAAATTGAAACATTATTAGCAGCACGAACTAATTTTCACAAACTCTCCAGCTTATCAAAGCTGCCTTTTACAATACCTGTGGGCAAACCGGAAACGGTTGGAGCAGATCGTTTGGCCATTGCAGCAGCAGCCCTTCATTACTATCCTCAAAAAAACAATTTAGTGATTGCATTGGGTTCGTGCATCACGTATAATTTTATCAATACTTCACATCAATTAATTGGAGGTTCCATTTCACCTGGTATGGAAATGCGTTTTAAATCTTTAAATGATTATACCGCCAAACTACCGCTGGTTAAAGGCGATTGGAATGTACCATTGATAGGGTATGATACACTTACAAATATTCAATCTGGTGTGGTAATGGGTATGGCAAGAGAGATTGATGGAATTGTAAATGCTTACGCAGAAAAGTTCGGGAATTTTAACGCCGTTTTAACCGGGGGTGGTATACCCTTCATTGTCCCGCATTTAAAAAGGGAGATATTTGCAGACCCCGAATTATTATTTAAAGGTCTGTATGCTATTAGCCAGGTTAATCATGCTTAAGAGAAGAAATCAGGTAGCCGTTTTTTTTACAACGCTCTGTATATTTTTTGTTCAATTTGCTTTTACGCAGGATAACTCTCCTTACTCCAGGTACGGCCTTGGCGATGTGGTGCCAAATACAAATATTGTTAATCGTGCCATGGGTGGTATTACTGCTGGTTACGGCGATTTCTTATCAATAAATTTTAATAATCCTGCATCTTATTCGCAGTTTCAAAGCCTGATAGAAGCAAAATCAGCCCAGCGCATTTCCGGCAGAGTGTTATTAGATGTAGGTGTGAACATTGAAAATCGTACACTGCGCAGCCCTAACCGCCCGGATAAATTCACCACATCAAATGCGCTGTTTTCTTACCTGCATATTGGTGTGCCGTTGCGTAAAAACTGGGGCTTAAGTTTTGGTCTCAAGCCATTAAGCCGCATAAGTTATGAGATAACACGCAACGAAAGATTGAAGGATCCTTTTACAGGCTTACCAATTGATAGTGCCTATACGGAATTCAGTGGCAATGGCGGTAGTTATTTACCAAGTATAGGAACTGGCTTCGCAATTAAAAATTTGAGTGTAGGTGCAAACGTGGGATATTTATTTGGCAGAAGGGAAAGCACTACCAAAAGAGCATTGATCAACGACTCGGTATCTTATTATAATTCAAATCACACCACACGTTCTACTTTTGGCGATCTGTTTTTTAATGCAGGTGCTCAATATAAAATCACCTTAAATAAAACTACCGCTTTACGTTTAGGAGCTTCCGGGAATATCAAGCAAACGCTGAAAGGCTCACAGGAAATAATCCGGGAAACATTTCTCCGGGATGCAAACACCGGCGATCAAAGATTAGATAGTGTTTTTCAAAAAAGCGATATAAAAGGCGAGGTTATCTATCCTTCTAACTATACGCTTGGCTTTGTTGTTGAACACCAAACTCCGAAAGGTGGCGGATGGCTTGTAGGGCTTGATTACGTGCAAAATAAATGGGAAGACTTTCGTTTTTTTGGCGCTGTTGATGCCGTACAAAATAGCTCGCAGGTTCGCCTGGGGGGCCAATTTCGTCCCGAACCAGGCCGTAGTTATACAAGCAATATAGTTTACCGTGCAGGCTTTTTTACCGGCCCTGATTATATAAATGCAGGAGGCGAGTTGCCACAATTTGGCGTTTCCTTTGGTGTTGGCTTACCCATTGCAAATTACAATCGTTTAAGCATTGGGCAGTACAGCATTGTTAACCTGGCGCTTGAATACAA
>MWVX01000592.1_pt1 | contig 11733 bp, 15 predicted proteins | sample 1047311 | NCBI WGS metagenome assembly MWVX01 (sample SAMN06349984, study PRJNA376086) | soil metagenome | isolation source: MtG-4 sample Antarctic (ecotone) soil | place: Antarctica | collected 2015-01-13
CATCCGTCGTCCGGATACATCCATGATGAACGTCTTAGATTTCCATCACTGTCCTTAAGAAAGCGGACATCTCTCATGTGAGCAAATCTTTTTTGCATGGCCTCAGGTTTCCATCCGACTGCATCCGGCAGTTGAGCGGTAGCAAAGATTTTGGAATTTCTTAGAGCAGAGCCGGTGAGAGAAACTTCATGGATTGAAGAGAGATCTTTCGTCATTTGATTTTCGTAGGCACTGAAATCTGCACCAGGATCGCGCTTCGCCTTGAGAAAGTCGGTGGCGTTGACAGTCAAAGGGAGAAGAAGAAAAAAGAACAATGAAATTTTCACGGTGCCTCCTGATCAAACTACGCATCTATCATGGCCGGCGAAATTTATTTTACTAGACCCGCCGGGCCTGCGGCTTGCATGCTATGAAGGCAAATTTAACAAGTTAAATTAAGCTTCAGGATTAGTCCCATGGCTCCTGAGATTTCGGCGAAAAGATGTGAGAGGCACCGTCACTCTGGAAGCAGGTATGAAACGCTTTTTCAAGCCCATTCAGGACTTCTGCAGCTGCAGTCATCAGTGCCTTCTCCTCAGTATCATTGAGGTGATTCACATGATCCTGGCACATTTCTTTTACATGCCTGATCTGATCCTCAATCTGAGTAATATTCATTTGCATGAGAACTCCCTTGTTGGAATCAATTCTAAGGGGAGTGCTTGATGGATGAAAGTTGCGAAGCGAGAAGTCTCACCTGATGCGCCATTATTTTCCCTGGAGGGGAGCTTCTGTGACAAGCATGGTGATTCTTCCGGAAGAAACAAGCTTTCCAGTTTGATTTGAAATATTCACGTCCCAAACCTGAGTTGTCTTACCGATATGAACAGCTACTGAGCGCGCGGTCAGAATATCACCGGGGCGCGCCACAGAAATATGATTGGCAGTAACCTGAATCCCAAAGGCATTATATTTTTCCGGATCGATATAAAGACAGGTACTGATACTTCCCATTGTTTCAAGAAGTACCAGACTCACTCCCCCATTCATAATATTACCCGGACGAAGATGACGATGATCCACCGTCAAAGTACCGGTAACAGAATTACTCTCGACTTTCGTAATGTCGATGCCGAATGATTCCGGAAGTTGTCCCTTAATAAAAATTTTACGTACAGTGGCGAGATCAAAGCTCATAAGGTCCTCATATTTTTATATTAGCTTAGCATGATGACTAAAGAGGAAGACAGGTTTTTCATAAGGCAGGATCGGAGGACAATATGGACCTGGAAAAACCAATAATGAGACCACTGGCATTAGTAACCGGAGCATCGAGCGGACTCGGATTCGAGCTTGCGCGCCAATTTGCCATGAATGGATTTGATCTTGTTATCGCCGCACGCGATAGCGACCTGAATAAGAAGCGCGATGTCCTGATGGATCTCGGAGCAGATGTTTATCCAGTCCAATCGGATCTATCAACCTGGTCCGGCGTGGAAACGCTTTATTCGACGATCAAGAAAATGGATCGGCCCCTGGAAGCGGCGGTCATCTGTGCTGTATCTGGTTCGGGAGGGCGTTTTTGGGAAACAGAACTAAGAAGAGAGCTGGAACTCATTCGAATGAATGTGTTGGCATCTATTCACCTGACGAAGAGAATTTTGTCAGGGATGATTGAAGAAGGCTCCGGAAGAATACTATTCACTTCATCCATCGGTGAAGTTTCGAAACCAGCTCCGTATGAGGCGGTATTCGCCTCTTCGAAGGCTTTTCTTTCTTCGTTTGCTGAATCTCTGAGGATTGAATTAAAAGATTCCGGAGTTACAGTTACCAGTCTTACACATGGTTCAGAAAATCCTGAAGCGATTGCCCATCAGGGATTTGTAGCACTGATGAAGGGCAAAGATCAGGTTCAGCCTGGAATATTAAAAAAAATCATCCCGAAATGGGCGAAGGCCTATGTTCATCGGAATTTATCTGCCCAAAGTTCGGCAGAGGAGAATGCTTCATGAAAAGATTCATTATCGCTGGTTTAATTTTATCTGCTTTTGTCACAGAAGCGTTTGCCCGCCAAAGTATCCGTGAAGGCGAGCAATCCGGAATACCGGACAGTGAAAACGTGGAGAAAGAATTGAAAGAAACGGACAGGAAAGATGTAAAAAGTAAAAAGAAAGAAGTCAGGGAAAACCAGGAGAACACTGATCCTGTCTTTTATGACAGCACAACATCTCCCAAAGAAATGGAAGATAAGAACAACATCCAGAATTAGAATCCGTAATTTTCTGAGAAACGGGTGATCCGGCGGATTTTAAGTTTGTTTTCCACGTGACGGATGCCGTCCAGCTCCTCAAGGCATCTATTAATAACTTTTTTGGCATGCCGGCCGGTCACGTCGCCCTCGAGTTTTACAACACCATTATCAACTTCAATATCAAAATTGTGAGTATCAACGACTCCATTCATGAGTAACTTCTGCAACACTTCTTGTTTCATGCTGAGATCTTGTTCATTCATATGGCCTCCTGATGATATTTTACTCTGATCAAAGGGCTAAAGCACCGGAGCAATGAGATTCACACTTCTTTCAAGAATTTTTTTCGGCAATGATTTCCCTCTAATGGATTCTATTGTCACCAGTTCTGTATTCTTCAAGTCTGACTCAAGCATTTTGCTGAGTGATTCTACAAAATCTGCATCTGAACATACTGTAGTGATTTCAAAATTTATATACATGCTCCGGTAATCGAGATTAGCAGAACCAACCACACCCAGGAGATCATCTACCAGCATGACTTTCTGGTGAAGGAAGCCCGCTTTATACTTATAAATTTTCACTCCGTATGACATAAGCCTTTCATAATAAATATCTGCTACGGCCATTATCAGAAAATTATCTGAGTAGCTCGGGACGAGGATGCGTACATCCACTCCTCTCAATGCGGCCATGGCAAGCGCATCGATGAGACTTTGTGGTGGAACTATATATGGATTAGCGATCCACAGTTTTGTTCGCGCGAGATCAATAAGTGCAATGTGGTGGAGAAGGCAGAATGGCTTTTCTTCAATCGGACCCGAAGTGAAAACGAGAACATTCGCGTCACCATCTGAAGGCCCATGCTTCCAATCTATATTGGGTGCTGATCCCTGAGATCCCAGCCAGTCATTACAAAATGCCATCTGGCCAGGAATGAGTGAGGGCCCTTCGATTCTCACATTGGTATCACGCCAATGACCGATCTTGGGATATTTACCAACATAATCATCACCGATATTAATGCCCCCAAAGAATCCAACTTTCCCGTCGATGATCATAATCTTTCTGTGATTACGGAAATTGAGATGAAGCATGTTTCTGGTAAATGGCTTGAAGAGTCCGGTATGGATTCCCGCCTCGTGCATTTCATCAAGGAGATTCTTGTCCATTTTAATGAGAACTTTCTCATAGAGGACATAAACCTTGATCCCTTCACGGGCCTTTTTAATAAGGATGTCTGCAAATTTTCTTCCGGTATCATCTGTCCGAAAAATAAATACCTGAAGAATGATATATTCTTTAGCAGCATTCAATGCTTCAAACATCGATGGGTAAATCTGATCTGCATCGACCAGGAGATCAATTTTATTCTTACCTGTAAAATTGAAACCAGTGTGATTCAGGAACTTTTCAAATTCACCAAGTGGTTCACGCTTGTGCTCTACTACATCATACTTGGGGAAAGTTAGTTTTTTCTCGCCCTGCTTTTCTTCATGATATCGCCTTCTGCCGAAAACAATAAAAAGTGGAATTGCCAGGTAAGGAAAGCCAACCAGTCCTACGAACCACGCGAGAGCCCCCTGCGGAGTCCGCGATTGGAATAAGGCATTGAAGGCGAGATATAGGCCGAGAAGATGAGCGCAAATGGCAAAGGTATCATTCATGCGCCAACCTCCCTGTGTGATGTTTCATGAAAGTCCTCACAAGCGGAGGAAGAAGTCCGAGGACACTTAAACCCAGGATAATTTCCCAAGAAAAGATCTCCGACACTTTTTCTATCGATGCAATCTTCTTGCCAGCAAGGACGAAGATGAAAGTACCAGGCAACATCCCGAGCAAAGTTACCCATGCAAAGTTCCAGAGCTTCATGTCGGTAAGACCCATCACGATATTGATGACAACATAGGGCGAAACCGGGAGCATGCGAAGGGTAAAGAGATAAGCAATGCCTCCTTTCTTCACCCGGTGATTCATTTTGTTGAACTGATTTCGGAAGCGCTTTGAGAAATAATCCCGGAACATATATCGGGACATGAGAAATGCCAGGCATGCACCAAGAGTCGCGCAAATCATCACCCAGAAAAGCCCCCAACCAATTCCGAAGATTGCTCCTGAAAGCAAAGTCAGAATGATGGCACCTGGTATCGAAAGCGTCGTGAGAAAAAGGTAAATCCCGACAAATGCCGATGTTACCAGAAATGGCGATTCCTCATGGAGCCTTCCCAATTTTTCCAGATTCGTCTGCGCAAATTCAAGAGTCAGGTATTCACTTCCACCCAGGAGGTAGAATCCGGCAATCGCTCCCACTATCAGCATGAACAGTAAGGGACGGGTCCAGGATTTTTTCTGCAAGTGTTCCTTTTACTCTGGTGTCTCCACCTGAAAGTCCGGACGTTTGTAGAATCGGAGATTCTTCGGAGAAGTGTGGCGGTAATTCTGTTTGAACCATGGCTTCTTGAAGATTCTCACATCCGTCAGATGTTCCAGATCACTATCTCCCAGATCAAGCTGGAGATAGGAATCATCCATGTCGTAAGGCCACAGAGGTTGTGTCGCCCAAGCAACACTCAATTCTGTCGTGATACCTGTCATTTGAATCTCATTCGACATAAAACCCCCTATGGAAGTCAGGCCCTTTGAACTGATCACAGATTATGACCCGCAAAGAAATAATGAAAATGAAATTTGCCTCGAGATTGAGGCGTAGTTGACTCACCGGGTGTTGAGAAGTGGGGCATTTTTTACGAGACGAAAATTATTGAGTATAGATTGGGAAAGAGATTTCAGGCTGTTTGCCACTTGTTCTTTGCTGGCATTTCGTTTGCTTTGTATATGTCATAGAGCAGGAGGATGGGACTCCATCAAAATCGCAATTATTCCCCAAAAGCAAAACTAACCATTTTCGCTTTTTCACCACACCCCTTCACCACTTCATTCAATGTCCCATCCTCCCTGCAGGTTTACTGCAGAGAGGATTTTAGATCATTGATAATATCATCAGGATGTTCAAGACCGATTGAGAGCCTTAGAGAATGAGAATTAATCCCTAAAGATTTCGCTTCATCACTACTCAAGTCATCCCCAAAGAACATGAGAGTGGGGCAAATAAGCGATTCGGAAGAACCCACACTCGCAGTGAACTGAAGAAGCTTAAGGCGATGACAGAATGCCTGGGCATCACCAGCAGCGGCATCGATTTCAAAGGCCAGAATTCCGCCCATAGAGCTCATCTGAGCGCGGGCAAGTTCATGGTCAGGATGAGATTTTAAACCAGGATAATAAACTTTTTTGATACGTGGATGCTTCTCGAGATATTCCGCAACGACCTGAGCAGAAGCGGCCGCTCTCTCATAACGAAGATGATAAGTTTTAAGTCCGCGCTGAATGAGAAAGGCTGCATGGGGATCCAGTGTTGCACCCAGGTTGATCGTCATCTGGCGAATCTCATGAATAATGTTTTTAGGACCCGAGATAGATCCAGCTATGACATCGCCATGGCCGTTCACATATTTTGTCAGACTCTGGATAAAAACATCGATTCCAAAATCACGATGCTGATGAGGTCCCCCGAAAGTAGCATCCATCATCACGAGAATTTTGTGTTTCTTAGCGATACCCACAATTTTTTTAATATCAGCGATATCGAGATGAGGATTTGTAGGACTCTCGAAATAAATAATGCGTGTCTGTGGTGTGATGGAACCTTCAAGCAGGCCTAGATCAGAAAGTGAAAGGACAGTAGAACTCATTCCGAAACGCTTTAGCGTTGTCCGGATAAAAATTCTTCCGGGACGGTAACTCTCCCGGAAAGTGATCATGTGATCACCCGCCTTCATGAGACCAAGAATGGCCCCGATCATTGATAATATCATCAGGATGTTCAAGACCGATTGAGAGCCTTAGAGAATGAGAATTAATCCCTAAAGATTTCGCTTCATCACTACTCAAGTCATCCCCAAAGAACATGAGAGTGGGGCAAATAAGCGATTCGGAAGAACCCACACTCGCAGTGAACTGAAGAAGCTTAAGGCGATGACAGAATGCCTGGGCATCACCAGCAGCGGCATCGATTTCAAAGGCCAGAATTCCGCCCATAGAGCTCATCTGAGCGCGGGCAAGTTCATGGTCAGGATGAGATTTTAAACCAGGATAATAAACTTTTTTGATACGTGGATGCTTCTCGAGATATTCCGCAACGACCTGAGCAGAAGCGGCCGCTCTCTCATAACGAAGATGATAAGTTTTAAGTCCGCGCTGAATGAGAAAGGCTGCATGGGGATCCAGTGTTGCACCCAGGTTGATCGTCATCTGGCGAATCTCATGAATAATGTTTTTAGGACCCGAGATAGATCCAGCTATGACATCGCCATGGCCGTTCACATATTTTGTCAGACTCTGGATAAAAACATCGATTCCAAAATCACGATGCTGATGAGGTCCCCCGAAAGTAGCATCCATCATCACGAGAATTTTGTGTTTCTTAGCGATACCCACAATTTTTTTAATATCAGCGATATCGAGATGAGGATTTGTAGGACTCTCGAAATAAATAATGCGTGTCTGTGGTGTGATGGAACCTTCAAGCAGGCCTAGATCAGAAAGTGAAAGGACAGTAGAACTCATTCCGAAACGCTTTAGCGTTGTCCGGATAAAAATTCTTCCGGGACGGTAACTCTCCCGGAAAGTGATCATGTGATCACCCGCCTTCATGAGACCAAGAATGGCCCCAGTGATCGCGGCCATTCCGCTGCTCAAAACAATACAGTCCTCAGTCTTCTGAAGTTCCGCCAGAGAAAGTTCAAGTTCTCTTAAAGTGGGATTTGAAACACGAGTATAAAAAAACTGAGACTGCACCGGAATCCCCTCACCCAGAGAGAATTTTGCGGTCTGGTAAATTGGTGAAAGAATGGGTTTATTTCCCGCCGGTATAACCACTTCCGGTGCATGATTGGCACGGGTCGATTCATGAAGCTTATCTCTATCGAGTGACATACTTTTATCCCGGGTAATGTGAACAACAGTTAAATTTTAGTTGAAAGGACTTGCACAAGGCAAGGAAATCAAAGGCTCTTCAAGGCCCCTTCACAATCTGGACATATATTTCCTACAAGTCTCATGTACACTCCTCCGATAAGGATAAAAATGACTCCCCTGAAAGCTCTTAAGGATAAAAAGAATGTACTCGTCATAGACGACGACGAAGATATCCTTAACTGGTTTCGAATGCTTGAAAAGAAAGAAAATGAATACACGTTTTCCTTCCTACAGGACGAACTTGAAATTCTCCGTACGCTTATTAATCAGCCACCCGACCTCATATTTCTTGATATCTACCTGACACATATTAATGGAAAAAAGCTGAGTGAGATAATCCAGATCGCGAGCGATCATCACATCCCCATCATTCACATTTCCACGCAGGAAGGCGCTCAAACCGGGCTCTCTCCACAGGCCTTCATGAGAAAGCCACTCGAACGCAAGGCAGTGGATGCCAAAATCCGCTCGGTTTTAAAAATTTGATAGGAACAAATACCGCAAGCGTCTAGAATATCAGGATGAGCTCCCCCACAATCCTGATGATCGAAGATGATATCGAAATCTACAACCTCGTTAAGGGTTTTGGAAAAGATCTCGACATCAATCATGTCGCGAGTCTTTCAGAAGCTTCTCGATGGCTTTCAAATAATACTCCTGAGCTTGTCCTCCTCGATATTGAACTCCCTGATGGAAACGGTGTGGATTTCTTGATGAAGAATCGAGTTCTTTTTGAAGACTCAAGCGTGGGTGTCATTATGCTCACCAGTCATGGTGAAATCGATACGAAGCTTGAAAGTTTTGAGCTTGGTGTTCTGGATTACGTGCAGAAACCTTTTGTTCCGATGGAGCTCATTGCACGAATCAAGGCAAACCTGAAAAAAGTCAGTAACAAGAGTAAAGACATCATCAAAAAAGATATTGTTGTAAAAATCCATTCCAGCCAGGTTTTTGTCGGCCCCAAAGACAATCTGAGCTCTGTTGAATTATCTCCGCTTGAATTTAAATTGCTTCTTCTGTTTATCCAGAATGAAGATCAGGTTTATACCCGGGAACAACTCATGGATCTGATCTGGGGAAATGAATTCGAAGTGACGGATCGAAATGTTGATCAACATATCTCAAAGCTCAGGAAAAAAATTAATTCCCAGCACTACCACATCAAGACGGTCCACGGCACAGGTTACTCCTGGGTGAAATACGACCGCTCTTCGCTTTAGTTTTTTGCCAGATAAAATTTATCATCTTGATTATTGTACGCTTCCTGCTCAAAGCTGATGTTGAGGTACGCCTCATTATGGTTCATTCCTGCTAATCTTCCTCTGGCATATTCGCCCAGGTAAACGGCATAGAATTTCATCACACCTACGCGCTTTATCTGCGCCACGTGAATAGCTTCATGGTTTTGAATAAGAGGATGTGGATCTTTATCTGCATAAAGAACAAAGGGCCACAGGACGATGCCATTAAGCCCGAACCACCTGAGAGGTTTTACGTTTTTGATGTTCATTCACGCGTGAAAATAATAATGGATCGTGAAGCTTTACCCAATCCGTTTTTTTTCTCGCCCATTTCCGGAATGCCGGCCTCTTCGAGTGACTCCTGAATTCTTGCTGTTTCATTCGGGATCATTTTTTTGAGTCCACCCGGACGTTCGGCCATGCTGATGCGATTTATATTAATGTCCCTCTGAGCACCCTGAATGTATGCTGAAAGAGCATCATTTCTTCTTTTTGCGAGTTCGATCTGATCATCTGTTAAAGCTTCTTTCTTCTCACCCGGCATTTCCCTGTCTGCCCATGTAATCAGCACAGCTTTTTTCAAGGAATTATCTTTTCTGGCCTGTGCAATGACCGATGTCAGAGATTTTTTCGCTTCAGCAGTCAACTCGGAAGCACCCTTACCAAAACGTACTTCAGAGACATAATTGGATTCCATCTCATTACCGAGCTGTCTGGCATCGAAGCTAATACCCTTCTCACTTGAACCAGCGGAACCAACAATCTTGGGTGTTTTGGCCGGAGATGCCTTGCCCGGATCATCAGGCGCCCTGGTAGAACAGGCGGTACTTAGACCCAGGATCAGCAATGGCAGCAGTATAGATTTCATCATTATCTCCGTTCGTTCTTATTCTTTATCGTCGGGTTTCTTACCCTCTTTCTTTTCATTCTCACGTTCAGTTTCTTCAGCTTCATTTCTTGCCTCTTGCGCCTGCATTGTGAGGTTGGAATCCACACCTGGAGATAACTCCTGGTCAAATCCGTGCTCAATGACATCGCCGACAGCTTTTGAAGTATCGATTGAAAACTTTTTCCCATCGTAGGTGAATGGTACTTTGGTCGCCACGGTCTTACTGCGTTTAGCTTCCATCACCCAGTTTCCTACAGCACTTCCAACTTCTACCAACCAGTGTTTGGCACCCTTGAAATTTTCGTCATTCCTGATAAATTCCAGATCTTCCATGAAGGGTTTCACATATCCCCGAATCTTTCCTTCTTCGGATTGCACTTCAGCATACATATCAAAGTTTCCCTTCTTGAAGGTCAGGGGGACTTTATTCAGGAGAAAGCGGTTCATAGAGACAAGAGAAAATCCCTGCAATTGAGCATCCATGTCCCATTCCGCTGGATCCGCCAGGAGATTGAGACTTCCGATTACTTTGAACACAGAAGACCCGCTGCCTTTCCCGTGAGTATGAAAGAATGATCGTGGAGTTTCGCTGTCTGCCAGAACATTCGTAATTCTGCCTTTTATATCCGTCAGACGGAAAGGTCCCTGGTTGGTGTAGGCCTTGTCTGATGGATAAGTGATGTTCACATTTTTCCAGTCAAGGCGCGAAATTCTGAGAGGCGGCGTTTTCTCGGGTTCTGCCGGATCATCGGCCGGGATAGATCTTTTGAAAGCACCCGCCAGCCGCTCATCAAAAATAAAATCAACTCCATCAATCATGGCATCTGCCATGAAATTACCTTTGAACATTTCCCGCCATGCAAGTGATATGTCTACGTCCTTAACTTTCAGGAACGGCTTATCTGCTTTCTTGAGCCTCATCGTGATGCCCTCAAGTCCGAAGGCCCCACGGATTATGGCCAGATTAAGTTCATCCGCATGGCCCGTGATCTCAGGCGAGAAAGTCTCGAGTTTTTTATTAATCTGCGCCAGAAGCACCGGTTGCAGGACAATCCTGACAACAACAAGGGCAAGTATGATGAACAAAGGGATTATGATTTTTTTCTTTTTGTACCATTTCATTTTTAGTCCTCACTGGCATTCAAAATAATAGAGCGAGAAAAGAGACCGTGGATCCTGCCAGGATTTCTTAAGAGCAAGCCCCGCCTTCTTACCAAGATCTGTAAACTCGGCGATTGTGTATTTATAGGAATTTTCAGTATGAATCGTTTCGCCTTTATGGAACCGGAAAACAGTCTGATTGACTCTCACCATCTGCGGAATGCAGCTCTCAAGATGCATTTCAATCCTGCCCTTCTCCTCATTGTAGATTGCCTCATGCCTGAAGTTTGAAAGATCGAAAGATGCATCCACTTCGCGATTCAGTCTCTGAAGGAGATTGAGATTGAATGCGGCAGTCACACCTTCGGGATCATTGTAGGCCATCCGGAGAATCTCAGTGTCTTTTTTCATATCGACACCGATCAGAAGCCCACCACCGGCTCCCACCATGCGGCCGCATTTATTCATGAACTCACGCGCTTCTTCAGGATCAAGATTTCCAATAGTGGATCCGGGAAAGAAAACAACTTTCTTTCCGTCTTGTTGGCTCACACTTTTCGGTAGCACCAGATCCCTGGTGAAGTCAGCGCAAACCGGAAAAATCTCGAGATCATCATATTCATCGAGGAGATCTGCTGAAGTTCTGAGGAGAATCTCTCTTGATATCTCCAGCGGGACGTATCTCTTTTTTCCGGGAATCTCAGGAAGAAGGATCCGGATTTTCTCAGCGGCTCCACTACCTGGTTCGATAATGAGAGCATCTTTCCCGATAAACCCCGCCATTTCACGGGCGTGAGTTTTTAATATCTGGGTTTCGGTGCGAGTTGGATAGTAAGAAGGAACCCGGCAGATTTCTTCAAAAATCTCGGAACCTCTTTTATCATAAAGAAGTTTCGCCGGAAGAGTTTTTTGAGACTGCGATAATCCCATTATCACTTCTGTCAGGACGCTTCGTGAATGCGGTTGGTGATCAACTAGTTGTGAGTCCATCATGCCAGATCCTTAGCGAGGCGTACGCCTCCGTATTGCCATCTCATATGAGGGTAATAAAAATTGCGATATGTCTTACGATAATGAGTTTTTGGCGTGACACATGATCCACCTCTTAAAACCATCTGATTGATCATGAATTTTCCATTGTATTCAGAAAGGTCACCCGCGAAACTTTCATAACGGGGATATGGAAGGTATGCACTCTGGGTCCATTCCCAGACAGTTCCGTGCATGCCGGTGAA
>MWVX01000594.1_pt1 | contig 11704 bp, 10 predicted proteins | sample 1047311 | NCBI WGS metagenome assembly MWVX01 (sample SAMN06349984, study PRJNA376086) | soil metagenome | isolation source: MtG-4 sample Antarctic (ecotone) soil | place: Antarctica | collected 2015-01-13
AAGTAACTGAATTGCTCTTTCATAATTTCCTGCTAGTTGATTTGCATATGCTGTATACCTAATCACATACCATTTGTTATTAGCATTTGCTAAAGATTTTTCATAGAAATACAAGGATGAGTCAGTTAAACATGCAATTAAGCAATTACAAAAAAGCTGCTGAAGAACAGAAACGTACCAGCCAATTACAACTTTTAAATAAAGATTACCAGCTAAAACAAGAAAAGCTAAAACAGGAAACGATGATGAAAAACAGCCTTGCCATTGGTTTTATACTTCTTCTTCTCATTAGTGTTTTTACATTTCGTACTCTTCACTTTAGGCGAAAAGCGGAACGACTGCGAAGTATACAACTTGAAAATGAATTGACAGTTCGTGAACTGGAAAGCAAGCAAAAACAAACGGAACTGCAACAACGGGCAACCGAACTGGAAATGCAGGCACTGCGGGCTCAAATGAACCCGCATTTTATATTTAATTGCCTTAGCTCCATTAACAGGTTTATATTAAAAAACGAAACAGAATCGGCATCTGATTACCTGACACGTTTTTCCAGATTAATACGTATGGTACTGATCAATTCACAGAAGAACACAATACAACTTGAAGATGAGATGGAAATGCTCCGGCTGTATCTGGATATGGAACGCCTGAGGTTCAAAAACTCTTTTGATTACAATATAATTTACACCAACACCATAGAGCCGGGCTCCGTTTTCATACCACCTTTGTTGCTTCAGCCTTTTTGCGAAAATGCCATCTGGCATGGTCTTATGCATAAAGAAGGAAAAGGAAAGCTTGATATTGCACTCAGCATACAGCAAAATGTACTGCATTGTACCATTTCAGACAATGGTATCGGCAGAGAAAAGGCTGCTGAATTAAAAAGTAAATCTGCAGAAAACCAAAAGTCTTTAGGTCTGAAAATTACTAAAGACAGGCTGGCGCTTTTGAATGAAAATAAAGATGTGCAAACCTTTTATAACATAGAAGACCTAATAGATGAAAATAGCGGTGCGGCCGGAACAAAGGTAATAATACACATAGGTTTAAAAGAAAAAGTCCAATCACTGGTTTAAATAAAAAAGAATGATCAGAGCAATCATTGTTGATGATGAGCCATATAGCTGCGAAACGTTAGCCACCCTGCTTGAACGATACTGTCCCCAGGTTAAAATAGTTGATATCTGTTACTCGGGTGAGTCAGCATTGAATTCCATCAGGGAACACGAACCGCAGGTGATTTTTCTTGACATTGAAATGCCGCACATGAATGGCTTTCAAATGCTAGAGAAATTAGGTAACACTTTAACCTTTCAACTCATTTTCACCACCAGCTATGATCAATATGCCATAAAGGCCATCCGGTTCAGCGCACTCGATTATTTATTAAAACCCGTGGACCGGGAAGAATTACAAAAGGCAGTAGAAAAGGTGTCCGGCAAATTACAGCTTGCACTTCCGCAACAGCTTGAGATTTTGTTGCAAAAGTTACAGCAAGGAACAGTTCCTGTTCAAAAAATTGCATTGCCTACCATGGAAGGCTTGCAAATGATAGCAGTGGAGTCAATTATCTCGTGTGCATCCGACAGCAATTACACCATTATTTATTTAAAGCAAAAGCAAAAGTTGGTTGTATCCCGAACATTAAAAGATATAGAAGAAATGCTGGAAGATTATTCATTTCTCCGGGTACACCATTCTTTTCTTGTCAATATAAATGAGATAGAGAAATACATTCGGGGCGAAGGCGGCTATCTTCTCATGAGTGATGGTTCAACAGTTGATGTATCAAGAAGTAAAAAAGAACTCCTGATGCAGAAGCTGCAGCCATCTAAGTTTTAATACCCAATCATTTCTGCTATTCTCCAAAAATACCTGCTTTTACCCAGTTACTGTACATGGTGCATTTGTTTGTACAAAACTGTCTAAATACCAAATGGAAAGAAACACAATTTGACACAGAGAGTCAATTACAATCAGAATCAACTCCGGTTTCAGAGATTAATTTTACACCCGGCTCACCTTTCTTTGTAAGACTAAGTGTTACTGTATTTTTTTAACTCAACTCTATCTTAAAAATCTCTAACGTTTATATTAAGTCAACACCTTCCCTACATGCAATATGGTGTTTATTTACCTTTTTCTTTCCTGTATGTAACTTTCATAAAATTTGCTATTAGAGTATTCATCAATTTTTATCTTTACAAGAAGTGTCAATTTATTGATGAAAATACTTTATGAAACAAACACCTCTTATTAATAGAAAATTATAGAAAATATAAAATTCACATTTAAAAATCAGTGTAACAATATCCCCTTCCTGTTTGCCAATTTTCTTTCGGATCTCTGCCCTCACCGGTAAAAATCCATGCTTTATGATCCTTGGTCTAAGAAGAAATTCCCTTGCAAATAATATCTAATTTATATACATTTATATCAGTTCTTCCTCACCAATAAATTGCAGCTATATGACTTATCTCAACCGGCTTGCGAATTGGGGTGATACACATCATTCCAAATGGCTCGACATCGTAAGGGTAGCTTTAGGTATTTTTCTTTGTTATAAAGCTATCAGCTTTCTCGCCAACATGAGTGAATTGCAAGGTATACTCGGCAGGACGAATATGGGCTCTCATTCTTTTGCCGTATTAGCAATCGGGCACATAATTGTTATTATTCATTTTCTTGGAGGCTTGTTTATCGCGCTGGGCTTACATACAAGGCTGGCTTGCCTGGTACAGATCCCGATACTTATCGGAGCCATTGTATTGCTGAGTGTTGTGGGCGATAATGTTGGTGTTGCCGAAGTAGCACTGTCTTCCATTGTGTTATTATTGCTCATCGTTTTTCTGATCGAAGGCAACGGGCCATGGTCTTACGACAATTTGTTTCGGGAAGAAGACAAAACGAATAGGTAAGGGTATAATTAGAGCAAGGTAATATAGGTAAAAAAAATATGCTAATTACGCATATCATCAGCAGATCCTTTATCATCAGATTTCAACATTACCCTGATCCGATCAATATGAATTTGGGATTTTTCAGCTCTTTCTTTTGCCGATTTGAATGTTATGCCACTCTTTTCTTTTGCCATTGTAGTAAGTAAGTTTTTGCGCTCTTCAAACATTCTAAGTGCTACCCACATTGTTTCCTCGATCTTTTCTGTTTGTTCGGCCAATAAGGTTGCAGCCGTATAAGCATGCCCGGTGTGGCATCTGAATCGTAATGCTTCGTCTTTATCAACTTTCCACAATACCCCTCCACAACCGGGGCAATTAAACGGAACTGGTTCGCCAAGGGCATTAACGGCGGGTAAATCACTTAATACGCGTTCAGCAATTTTAGCTTCAACTGCTATATCTTTTGGGACTGGCTTACGCTTGCCTAATTTTCTGTCAATCAATTGATAAAGTTTGCTTCCTATTTCAGCAAGGGGCAAGCAATAATCAACTTCCACCTGGTTGATTGCATTTTGCGGCATATCAGGATAATCGGCATCTGCAGGATCCTGTACAATACAAATTCCTCCACATCTTTTTATCGCCTTCAGGCCAGCTGTTCCGTCATCTAAATAACCAGTCAGCAATATTCCAATAACTCCATTTCCAAAAGCTATTGCTACTGAACGAAATAAAGGGTCTATGGCGGGTCTTGATCTGTTTTCATGTGCGCCTTTTGTTATAAGAATCTTCAATTCCCTGTTAACCATTAAGTGATGGTCTGAAGGGGCCAGGTATAAATGTCCTGGAAGCAAGCTTCCCCCATGTTTTGCATGGCGACACTTTAAATTTCCTGATTTGTTTAAGGCTTCCAATACTACATTACCCGTGGCATCAGCTGATATATGGTGCACAACTAAAATTGGTATTGGAAATTCTGCATTCAATTGGCTAACCAATTTTGTCAATGCTTGAAGGCCACCGGCAGATGTTCCTATTACAACAACCTGAGATATCCTACCCTGTTTTGTTTTACTTTCTGCCATACTATAAATTTACATAGAAATAATAGCAAACGCGGCATTTTGGGGAGCTTTACAAAAGCTTTTTTAGTACATACGGGGGAGGAGAATAAAATGTGTCAACAGTAGCATAGTAAAAATGAGGATTATAAAGGGATATCAACTATAACTCTATTTTTATCAGGTTAATTATGCATTTGCCGGTTTATTAATCAGGATTGAAAGAAAGTACTAAAAAGACACAGTAAGAGATAAATGAAAATATTTATTTGTTACCTTAAGCACAGATGTATAATAAAATAATTATCCTATGACTTCACCGGATTCAGCATCCATAAAAATCATTTTTTCTCTTGTAAAGGTTACCCCGAGTTCACTGCCTATTTCAGTTGTTTCTACAGGTGGTCTCCGTGCGATCAAAGTATTTTTTCCCAAAGCAAGGTAAACAAGCTGCTCATTTCCCATATTCTCAAAAGCCATTACTTTTAAATAACAGTCAGGATTGGAATTATCCTTTTCATTCAATACAATATCTTCTGGCCGGATACCTATGATTATTTTTTTATTAATATGCATTTCTAATTCCTTAAAATCTGAAGCGCGTAGGGCAAATTCAAATTGCTGGCTATCATGCATAAAATAAAAATCTTTTTCCTGCCTGATATTTCCCTCAATAAAATTCATTGCAGGAGATCCTATGAATCCGGCAACAAACTTGTTAGAAGGATTATTATATAACTGTAAGGGCGTATCAAGCTGCATCAGTTTTCCTTTGTTCAACACAGCGATCCTGTGTCCGAGTGTCATTGCTTCTGTCTGATCATGTGTAACATATATCATAGTTGCATTTATTTCCCTGTGCAATTTCTGTAATTCAATACGCATCTGGCTGCGGAGTTTTGCATCAAGATTACTCAGCGGTTCGTCAAATAAAAAAACCTTGGGTCTGCGAACAATTGCCCTGCCTATTGCCACACGCTGCCTTTGGCCACCCGATAAGGTTTTGGGTTTGCGGAAGAGTTCATCCTCAATTTCCAGCAGCCTCGCAGTATGCATAACCCGCTCTTTTATTTCACTTTTAGAATGATTTTTAAGTTTTAAACCAAAAGCCATATTATCATACACGGTCATGTGCGGGTATAATGCATAATTCTGAAATACCATGGCAATATCCCTGTCCTTCGGGCTAAGCTCATTCATCCTTATTCCATCAATTGCCAGGGTGCCACTGCTGATCTCTTCCAATCCTGCTATCATTCGCAGGAGTGTTGATTTACCACAACCTGATGGCCCAACAATTACCATAAATTCTTTATCATGCACAGTAAATGAAATATCCTCTATTGCTTTTTTTTTGGAACGGCTTTTATCTTCCCCTTCATACTCTTTTGATATATTTTTTAAAATAACTTCTGCCATTATCAATAGTTTAATGTGAGCCAGGGATAGTATCCTGTTTTTTGTATTTATTAAAAGCTTCTTTTATCGCCGGGTGTTCTTCTACTTTCTGTAATGTAAGCAGCGCCTCTATGGTAGACTCTGCCCCCGAATTATAATTTACCCGGTCTTTTGCAATGATGCCATCATAACATCTGCCGGAACCTTTGTCATACATACCTATCCTGGCAACATTATTTCCGGTTAACCATGAGGCCATCTGCCCGGCAATATCAGCATACTTTTGTTTGCCTGTTACCATGTAAGCTTCTGCAGCTGCAAAAACCATTGGCCTGATCCCATATGCTATCTGCTCATATTGCTTTTCATTCTCAGGAAAAAATTTATTATCCCTCCTATTAATGTAAAATGAAGATCTATTGCCATTTTTTAAAAGCCAGGGATAAAAATTACTTACCTCATCCAGTGCTTTTTCAGCATACATGTAATTATCAAAAAAAGCCGCTGCTTTAAATAATGCATAAGCCTGGTCATTGCCGTATGCATGCCAGATGTTTTCCCAGCTTAAAAAGCAGGAATAAGGAAAATTTGCCGAGTCACCTTTTTGCATCATAACCATTCCATCCGCAAGATTTTTAATATAATTTTTCAGCAGTGTATCATCATTGATCTCGCAGTAAGGTATCAATCCTAAGATCAGTATGGCAGCCTGGTCAGATGCGCTTCCTGAAGGCAGCCATTGAGGAACGGAAACTCCCTTTACATCCTTTGAGACAAGCGGAGGCCTTACATCTTTTTTTATGGAAAGCACCAATAATTTAATTGCCTTATTTATTTTAACCTCAAGTTCAGGATGTATATTTTTTATTACAGGGGCGGCTTCGCTGAGTGTTTGTAATGCTCTCCAAGACCACCAGTTTGATTCATTGATACTGGTTTTACCCGTTTTATTAATAGTGTTATCTGTAAAAAGAAAATTATAAAAATATCCATTTGCAGACTGCATCTTCAAAACAAAATGCAAAAGGGCAACTGCTTTTGATTGCATGCCTTTATCTGTTTTAAAATTTTTATCCCTTATATATACCAATATTGCCCTGGAAACATCATCCACGCATGTAAATCCTTCATCACTGTCATCTACCAAATGGTAATCCGGGGCCTCGGCATAAATATATATCCCTGCCGTTTCAACACTATCTGTGAAAGTTACGGGAGTATAGAGATGATCAAGATGTGATAAGTTTATTAATGAACTATCAGTAATGCTTAACTGCTTTTTTGATTTATTACCGGAGCATCCTGTAATCACAACATAAATAAATAAATAAAATAACTGGTGTTTCATGGGTTTACAGGTTTCATTTCATTTAGCAGTTCATTAATATCCAGGGTTGCAAAACAGATGGAAAAATCTGAAACCGCATAGGGTATGATCAGTAATGATCCGTGTAACAAACACCCGCAGGTATATACAACATTAGGCACATAGCCTTCCCTTTCATTTTCATCCGCACTTAAAAAAGGTTTTTCCATTCTGCCAATAATGATTGACGGATCTTCAAGATCCAGCAAGATCGCACTAATTACATATTTTCTCACAGCACCTACCCCATGCGTAAGCAGCAACCATCCTTCTTTCGTCTTCACCGGTGATCCGCAGTTGCCTATCTGTACAATCTCCCATGGATAAACAGGTTCCATCAGCAATGCATAATTATCCCATTGATACAGATCATCTGAAAACATTATACTTAGCTTTTCTGCCCCCTGCCGGGATATCATTGCATATTTGCCTTTAATTTTTTCGGGAAACAATGCCATTCCCTTGTCGCTGATCGCAGAGCCATTCAGTGTTCTGATCTTAAAAAAATTAAAGTCAGTTGTTTCGATCATGTGGGTATTGATCTCCTTACCATTATAGGCAGTATAAGTTCCATAATAACATATGTTGCCTGCCTCATTGAACTGTACAAACCGTACATCTTCCATACCCATACTTTCTGCAGCTGAAGAAGGAAAGATCACTTTTTCATTTATGGCAAGGTGGGAGGAATTTTCCAGGTCATAATTTTTATCTAAAGCTTCCTGCAAATAATTGACCTGGGACGATCCGGAACCAATACCCTTAAGTATTTGTAGGGCTTCAGCTTCAGTAAATTGTTCAGGCAATGTATTAATGATCTGATCAAATGCCGGAGAGGTTCCGGATACCTGTTTTAAAAATGGTTTATTGTAAATTTTAGCGTGTGATTTATTTAACCTTGTATAGAATTCGGGTTCCTTATCCAAAGTAACATTTCCCTCCTGGTTTATCAATCCTGTTTGAAAACATACTGAAGAGATATGGCCTTCTCCTGTTGCCCTAAGGCTCATTACAAATCGCTGTTCCCCTGTATTTAAATTTTCCTGATCAGGATGAGGAACGATAGAAGGATTGAACAATGCAGCTGCCTGTATCGAATATTCCTTAGTAAAATAAGCACCTAATAATAACTTACGTGCTTCGGAAAAGTGTACATATGCATTGCCAAGCAAACCATTAATTTTTTGGAAATGATCAGAAAATATCAGTTCAAGATCGCGATGCCGGTGTTTAAACTCTGAAATTGTGTTTTTCAATACATCATGCACTTCCGCTTCGCTTAATGATTCAACCCGGCCAGCAATAAAAGAATTCCGTTCCTTTGAGGCCAGATATAAAAAAAGTGTAATCACTGCTTTAACAGAAGCAAAAATTTTTAGCTGGCTTTTAATCACGTTCATTCTTCTTATTCGTTTTAATATTTTTTTCTACTAACCCGCCGTTTCTAACTGCATACTTTTTAACTAATCTTTCATCCCTGTTGAAGCCATGCTTTGTATAAAATGTTTCTGGAAAAATAAAAATGTAATCATAACCGGCAGTGCCAACAACACGGCTGCAGCAATCTTAACTCCCAGTTGACCATCGGCCCTCCCTCCCACTGCAAACAATGTTACTAATTGCGGCATGGTCATCAGCTGTTCATTTCTGATCACTATCAAAGGCCACAGTACTTCATTCCATGATCCAATGAACGATAAAATGGCAACAGTGACAAGCGTTGGTTTTATATTTGGCCACAGCACACGGAAAATGATTCCCATTTCACTGCATCCATCTAATCTGGCAGCATCGATCAAAGCCTGTGGTAATCCCTGGAATGCCTGCCGGAACATCAATATCGCAAATGCACTTACTGCAAAGGGAATGATCAGGGCCAGGTAAGTATCTACCAGGTGTAAATTCACCATGGTAATATAATTTGGTATGAGTGTGATCTGAAAAGGGAGCGACATTGTAAAAACGATTACATAAAAGATCAGCTGCCTGCCTTTAAACTGCATTTTTGCCAATGCATACCCAACAGTTGAACCGGTGATCATGACAAGTGAAGTGGTACATATTGCTATGAGTAAGCTATTAAACAGAGACCGGCCAATTGGTATTTTTTCGAACATTGATCTGAAATTATCAAATCCGGGATGTGCCGGCCAGATAGTCATTGTACCAATTTCCTGCATAGGTGCCAGTGATGCACCGATCATCCAGATAAAAGGATATATAAAAGTTAAGGCAGCTGCGGTAAGTGCAGTATACATCAATACCTTTTTTATGGAAATCCTTAGTTTCATTAAACTTCTTTTTCAATAAATTTTTTCTGTAGAATTACCACGGTCATGATCATTATTGCATAAAAGAAACCAAGGGTAGCGGAATAACCCATGTTGTAATACTGAAAAGCCTGTTTATAAATATATAATACAGCGGAGAGTGTGGTGTTTAACGGCCCGCCGCCAGTCATGATATAGGGTTCGATAAATAAAGAGAAACCCCCGATGGTTGAAAGAATCACTACCATAAAAACTGTGGGATTTATCATGGGCAATGTAATGTGGTAAAATTGCTGCCAGCGTGTTGCCCCTTCCATTTTTGCTGCTTCATAATATTGTGTTGGCACTGTTTGAAGTCCAACTAAAAAAAGAATAACATACAATCCTACATTCTTCCAGGTTGCCATCACAGCAATTGAATATATTGCTATTCCAGGATCAACAAGCCAACCTACCTTGCTCATGCCGATATCCATCAGCATCCTGTTGATGAGTCCGAAATCAAAACCCAGCAGTTGTTGCCATAAAATAGTTACGACCACACCTGATACTATAACCGGCATAAAGAAAGACCCCCTGAAAAATGAAGCGGCTTTTATTTTCTGATTTAACAGGTATGCCAGAAACAATGAAACAATTAGTTGCAGGGGAATATGGAGTAGCAAAAATTTAAGCGTATTGCCTATTGCTTTCCAGAATAATCGATCACTGAATAGCCGTGTATAATTTTCCAGGCCAATAAATTTCATTGGAGCGATTATATTCCATTTATGGAAAGTGAGGTACAATGAAAAGAATACCGGAAATAAAACAAACACCAGTACAAATAACAGGTAAGGTGAAACAAGCAGGTATGGAAGAAATTTTTTCTTTTTAAAACGGTTTCCCCTTTTATTTTCTATTGCATAAACCATATTATTCTTTCTCCTCCTTTAATTTATGAACAAGATCCGCTTATACTTTTTAATTTTTACCCAATAAAACATTCACCGCTTTGGCAGCATCCGCTATTGCTTTTTCCGGTGTCTTTCTTCCGTAAACAACACAAGCTTCGTATTCCTGGGAAATAATATCTAAAACTTCCACGATCACTTCACTGTTGTCGATCCCTTTTACAAATGGCAGCTGTTGTGCAAAACGCATCATCATTGGATTTCTATCAAAATATTGTTTATAAAAAGTATCCGACTCAAGATCTTTTCTCCGCGGTAATTGCCCACTTATCTCCAGTAACTGCAGGTCTCCTTCTTTACTTACAAGCGTTTGTAAAAATTCCCAGGCAGCCTGAGGGTCACTACATGTATTGAACAGCACAATATTTTTAGGATCTGCATACGTGTAAATGGGACCGGTATGATCATCCGGAACAATGGGGGGAGCATAATCAAATTCAAACGATCTGCCTGCAATCTTATGAAGATATGGGATCTCCCATGGACCTGTCCATTTAGTTGCGATTGTTTGTGCCACAAACGGATCAGTGGAAGCAGCAGTATTTTCCCTGGAAAAGTAATCGTTGTTGTAAAGGTTCTGCAGGAAATTGAAAACTTGCACAGCATATTTGTTATTGAATGCAGCCCTGTTATTCACTATCAATGGTGCACCGCCGGAAGCAGCCAGGTACAAAGGATAAAAGTTAAACAATCGCTCATACCAGATAACTTTCACCGCTGTATATCCAAAACGTTTCTGAACATCACTGTCTTTGTTATTGTTTTTAAATAATTCAGCAGCTTTCTGGTAAGCGCCGTAAGTTCCTGGAAATTCTTTGATATTATTAGCTGCAAAAATGGTCTTATTATAAATGGACATAATGGGGTTAACCTTCCATGGCACCTGGTAAATATGCCCATCTGCAGAAGTTATTTCTTTTATTACAGCACTATCACATCTCTGGTAAATGAATTCTAAAAATCCTTTCAGAGTATCCAGGGGGATAAGTACTCCTGACCGGGCATACATTTCAACACTTCCCTGCCACATGTTTGCATAAATATCCGGCGTCGTCTTTCCAACTACGGCAGCAAGGATCACTTCTTCGCTCGACTGCCCTTCCGGCACAGGTTGTAAATGAATCCTTTTTCCAGGATGTGTCCGGTTCCATTTTTCTGTTATCAGTGCTGACAGCTTTATTTCCTGGCTATTATTTGAACACCAGAAAACAAGTTCCTTATTACTTGTATTGCCCGTTCTGCAGGAATGTATACAGGTAATTACAATAAATAAAAGCAGGCATCTTAAGTATAAAAACATTTTACAGGCTCTTTACATAACATTAGTTACCTAAGTACTACTACATAATACTTTGATAATTGCAGCTGATCCATTTCAAAACAATAAAAAGAAAGAAACAACCAGAGTTAAACAAGGTAATGAATAATTGTATAACGTGGTATCCCCGGTTACAGAAGTATTTTTTGAAGAGTCCGCCAGCAAAAATCCAATATTACTTCGAGCGATTTCTTTATCCGGAAATGTTTTTAAATAAGGAATGTAACTTTAGATATACGCCGTTAGTCCACCCAAAGCCATCCTGGGATTTATATTCTCCTCCACCGGCGGCAATATCTGTAGTGACGACATTGTATTTTTCCATCATTTTCCCGGTATTATTATATACCTGTTCATTCAAATTCATCCAGCGAAGTGCAATATCTTTCGCCAGATCCTGATATTCATAATTTATTAATCCTTTTATCACTATCC